>Ga0209208_10000187_pt1 | contig 71986 bp, 55 predicted proteins | sample S1TSphfallax_3_FD_187694 | JGI IMG/M metagenome (GOLD analysis project Ga0209208, IMG submission 187694) | Host-associated microbial communities from peat moss isolated from Minnesota, USA - S1T2_Fd - Sphagnum fallax MG (SPAdes) (version 2) | ecosystem: Host-associated > Plants > Peat moss >... | reverse complement strand
CTTGGTCGTGGATGTGCTCGACGATTGCGTCAACCAGGATACGCATCAACCCCACTGACATGTACTGGGCGTTGTCGTCGTTCTCCTGTACGATCTCAACGCAAAACATGGCAACCATCGAGCCGATCAGCGTGTGGATATGTTGCTCCTGCTACGCGATCAGTAGTGACCGATTTTGCAAAATGATGAACGTGACATTGATGGCGTTGATGGTCGGCGACACTGCGAATGTGATGACCCACCATGCGTTTGTTGGCGTCTGCTTGGGATGGTGCGTCTCGGCGTACGCCACGATCCGATGGCAATGATCCTTGAAGAATTGTAGTAGGCGCCCCAGGTGCGTCCAACGATTCGTCTTTCTGGGGCACTTGACGGCCATGCTAGTGATGAGGTTGGCTTGCGCATGCAGGAAGATCGAGAATGACCATGCGAACATGATCCACTCGCCGCCGGCAAGCTCCTCGGTTGTCGACTTGATGACCAGGTTGATCTGATGCAGTGCACACGAAATGCGGAGCACTAAGTTTTCGGTGTAAGTGATCATGCGAGTGACGAGATCGGTGTGGCAACCTGTCATTGTGTTCTCGCTGTCAGATGACATGTTGATCAGCTTGGTGCGCCATTTGCCGTACAGAGCGTCGAGAAACTTGACCAACATGTTAAAGATATTGTCGGCTGTGTGGCGATCGAACATGGGAATTGTGACTAGGTGTAGATTAAGAAGCTGACCATGGAAGCAGATGCTAATGTGCAAGTTGAAGAACAACTGGCCACAGTGCGTGCTATCGTCGCCCGCTAGCAACATTGCCTAGACGAATTCGTTGTTGAGACAATCAGCGATCTGCTGCAGCATGGAGCCGACTAGGACGCGAACGTATTGGCCGACCATCAGGTCAGTGATGCTTGCCAACTTGGCCGTCTTGGTGCGTTCCTTGGTGTGCTGGATGGCACTCGCCATTTGCCGAAACGACATGCCGCTCCCGATGTGGTCCATTGCTAGATTGAACCGCATGATGTTCTTGATGGTGACAGTGTACGAGGGTGGATCATCCTCATCCTCATCGACCTCATTGAAGATGAACAATTTCATGGCGTTGGTATTTTCCTTGAGCTTCTTGGCGGCCTTCTTGGCAGCCATGCTGACCACGTCGTCGTTGTTGGCATCATCACTATCAACGACCACCTCGTCATCCTGGAAAAACATGTCGCCAATGATCGTATTCATGATGTTCGCATTGATCATGAACGTTAGTATGTCACTATCGAGATCCATGTACCAGTGTAGTGTGTTCATGACCTTGATCTTGTTGTCAAAGAAATGTTTCTTATCCTTCTTGGCCACCGCCTTGTATAGTGTCCACAACTCGGTGTGTTGCTCGTCGTGATGCCTTCTGTATTTGTGCGGTAGGAACGGTTTCAGAAAGTATTAGATGTCATTGCGCGACTTGCGTTTTTGGGTCGAGCTGCCGTTGACCACGACGCTATCCCGACCTTCATAGATGCAGAACATGCATCGGACAGTGATGTCGTCGTTGCTTGCTGTGCTGACAACCTCCAATGCATACTCAAGCCCATGTGCGGGATGCCATGGTGTCTTGGCCTTGGGTGGCATGGCGATCGGATCGATTATGGGGTGTAGAGAGCAGATTGCAGCCGTGCCACACTCTGCAGTGCCTCGTGAGGTCATCCGCTCCTGTTGGTGCACTCCACGCGTTGTGGCGGGTTTTTACGAGACAAAAAATAATTTGTAGATCCGCCGACGAGTCATTTGTAGATATCGTCCCCTATTTTTAGCAAATCTACAAACTAATGAGGCCTGCACTAACCCTTACCCATTCACTAACCATCCACACGTGTCTACTCACCTAATACACACATATTATCCTAGTTTTAGTCTACTTACGGGATTGGTCACCAAGGTGAAACCTGATGTCAACTGCGTTCGGGTACATGGACAACAATGCCATAACAGGCTTGCAGTGCCCCAACTTCGCAAAATTTAAAGTTGTAAAATGTTTCAAAAGTCTGTTCTCCCACGTATCTAGTAGAAGGACAATAAGGGTAATCAAAGCAACATAAAAGGAGTAGATACTAGATACCGTGCAGGGCTTTTTCATCTACCTAGCTATGGGACCCAACTCTTCAAAGGCATTGATGCTTTACTCTCTGGCCTTTGTCACATGGCTATCAAGAGTGGAACTGGCACTGTGACCTGGTCCTACTTACCACTTACTCTGGGTGCATTGTCTGCAATTGCCATGCATGATGCGCTCATCCTAAACATGTTAATATAAAACTCTGGATCACATCTCAGGGAGAGCTTTTCTCAATTGTATTGTCCAACACTGCCCCATTTCTATTCAACACTTCTTTTCTGTATATGTAAAACTACCTGATGATAAACATGTATACTACTGCAAATTTACTCTACACATATTAGTTTTATCATGAGCATCACATGTCTATCTATCTATTGTATATTTTTTTGCACAGACAAACCTGGTCAATTCTGAAATACATAATTTGTTCATCATTGTTTTTTTTAGTGTCAAAAAGATTGTTCAGGTGTCAATTTTGTAAACCAACATTCCTTTTGGCACAATGAATGTCATGTATTTTTGTCCACCTCTCAGGTAGATTCTATCATATTTTCTCTATGCTATAAAACACCCACCAAATACTTTCAGAAAAAAAAATGAGGTCATGGAAAAAATGATGGGCTGTATTGGTCTCTGCTGACAGTCCCATCCCCTAAAAAATTCACACAGTGCCAGATCTCCTTTGCTTTTGGCATTTTCAGTTTCCTGAAAATTCAGTCTTGACAAATGATAGAAAACATGTGCACAAGGAGAATATTGACCTGAGGAGCATCAAGTATTTACAAAGGGTTAATATTTCCATAGGGTTCTATGTCACCATGATGTTAATTTAGCAATGAAGGTCATGTGCAATGAGGCAGCTTATCGTTTGTTACTGTTTGTTGCCTCAAGGGTGTGTGTTTCCTCAGTTATATGCATGAACTGCTCACTTACATGGCAGATAGAAGATGATGCAGTAGACATGTGGGAATGGGGATCTTGTGGGGATTCCTGGAATACTGGGAATAGCTGTGAAAGGTGAAAAACATTGATATACAATCTGAATGTCATACACAAACAAAAAATGTAGATATAGAAATCTGAACTTCATACATAACATAACCTGAACATCAGCACTCAACAAACTAAACACAAAGAAGAACATGTAATTCATAACATCAAGTAAGGCTATGATCCTTTATGATCCTATTTGACCAATCTGATGTACAGCTGCAGTTGTATAGAGCAGCTTTATGTTCCATCTATGCAGTGTACTGGATAGTGCATGCTTTCCCTTTGAGCTTAAGCATGTATGCAAACTTGCAATGTAGAACTAGAACTACAACATCCAAAACATGAAGTGGAGATTTCGAGCTATGTAGATAACATGCCCATATCCTCTTTCCCCTGGTTTTAAATTTAATGTCTGAAAATGGAAATTTCACAACATCATGGAACTTCTTTTGATTTCAGATTCCAAACCATTTTTAGAGGCATTTTTGACCTCCTCAAGCATGACCACCACTTTCATAATCTGTCCAAACTGTCTTAGAACTCCTATATTGAAAAAATAGTTCCACAAGTCAAAGAATGGTTCAAAAAGCTTCGAAATCTGTTCCTTAACAAACTATGAGTATATTCCATGATGGCCAATGCACCTTTTTTGCACCTTCAAGTTCACTTCTTTCACTCCATGTCCTCTTGCCAAACTACCTTCTTCGAATTGCCACCATCATATCTCCATCATCATCCTTTCAATTTGAACACTCCATCACCACACTTAAGTGGTTTGTGAGGTAGCTTAAGATAAAGTTTTCTCTTGTCCCTAAATGAGGTGGATTGCCCTTTACTTAACCTCGGTTACATGTTTAATAATGTGATACTTCTTATTCAATAGCTACAAAATTATTAGCAATGGCTTGCTTACCTCTTTGACAAAAATACCATTGACATTGTCATACTTATTATTTGACAAAACATTATTGCTAGATAGCAAATATGTTGTAACCTTCTCCTAGGCTTGCAATTAGCTTTGGAGAATGATGTGAGAATATCTTTTTTGAAACGAAAGTAAGTTGAACACTTGATAAGGAATCATGTGTTGAACTTGATTTCCAAGTGATGCTAGTAATCAAGGAAAAAATATGTGGGAGTCAAGCAAAAACACTCTTAGGATTCCTAACATGAATATCCATTTTCAATGTTGGGATTTTTCAAATGTGTTCAAAGTAATGTTGGAGAAATCAAACCTTGTTAGAATTAAATGATCTTGAGAATGTTGCCAAGATGTCTTGAGTTTGAAAAGAGAGTGAACTTGTTTTCCAATAAATGACTTGATTTTCGATAACTATGAGGTTTTGAGAAGTCATGAGACAAATTGTTTAAAAAAAATCTATCTTTTTAAAGCTTAATTTTGGAGGGAAATCATGTTCAATTGAGGAAGTTACGTTACATTATATAACTTAATGGGTAAAAGTGTTGTAGAGTAAATAACATGTGACAATTGTAGGACATTGAACAAAAAGTAGTCATAAAATAAGCTTTGATATATTATTCAGATTTAGAAATGTTATTTAGTTCAACAATCAATGTGATTAGGTTTTTTTATTTTATTACATTGATATTGAAAACCTCCTTGGTTAATATGCATTTAAATATTTTTTTGAAAATTTAAGCATATGCATATATGGTTTTTAAAGGAAGTTTCAAGTACATGAAATATTGCATTGCATTTACAAGTTGATAGAGCCTTAAAATCATATTCATGTACTTTCAACTTTTGCATATTAAATTGGATACTTGCTCTGCAATTGTTGATTGGTTTGAAGCAAGAAGCTCTTGAGTTTCCACCAATTTTTGTATTTTTCCTTCTTGTGTAATTTCTATTAATTTTGGCATTTGAAACAAATAATTTCTAATAAAATTGACATTTCCAATAAAAACAATTACTGCCAGACCTGAAAGGGTACTACAATACTAGTGCCAATATTAAGATCATGATGCTTATCCAAACAACATGTAATACTTAACAATGGGCAACATTGTGTAGTCCATATATAAGTGACGCTGAATTCCATAAATACCATAGTATGAGGGCAGGTTCAACACACGTATGTTGAATAATTAATTGAATTTGAAGATTCCATGTCAAAGAAAAAAAAAACCCCATTCTCTTAGATTCTTTATTTTCCTTCACAAAATTTTGTTTCTTGAAAAGTTTGTTTTCAAGGAGGTACTAGTAAGCACTCTTCACAGCTCTAGGAAACCGGCTTCTGAATCTCATGAACTAAATGGGCCTTTCCATCAAAACTTTTTGGTTGGCACATGTCATATGCTCTATGTATGTGGTTCCATATATTTCAAAAGTGACATGTAGTGTTGCAACCTGTAGTCTAGGAGTTTGGTTTGCATTGAAATACCCATGAATACACTGACAAAAGAGCTAGTGTGATACTCTCTTGATAACATATCTTTTTTTTGGTCCCCCATGTGAGTGATAAGATATACATTCACACAGGACAGTTTTACTATAGAGGAATTCTATAGTATAGTATACCTGTACCATATGAGTTGAGGACACAAATGAAACTCAACATGCACTGGGCTACTAGCATTGGCCCATTGTTTATCCAACTCTTCATATTACACGAGAAGAACTGCCTTTGCAGGAACCATATACAAAAGAAGACCTGGTCCCATACCCTGGAAAACATATCAAAATTTCTAAGGATCTTCAGGCCTGTGACAGCATCAAATCCTGACAAAGTTTTTATTTGATGTGAAGATGCTTTCTGTGCCAAAAGTTAAGACCCTTCGACATTTGCCAAATTTCAATCTTCAATCTTCAATACCCGGTACAAGGGCAGCTTCCACACATGTCTGCCAAATAATTAATAAAATTTGAAGATACCATGTCAAATAATAAAATATTCCTGAATATCCTGATATATATTCTCTATTTTCCTTCACAAATTTTTTATGTTAACATTTTTACAAATGATTTAAATCATGTCGAAGCTGCCAAGGCACTATGGTATTAGCAACTGATACACAACTAACCCATTTTCAGGGGGGAAATCACACACACATTGCAATGGCAAATTTCCATGATATTGTGTTTCCCTCCTTATGTCCATGAGTGAGTGCACATGCAAAAAACTTTCCAGCTTGCTGGGACAACTAAGCATGATATATGAATTGATGACTTCAAGGGCTGACTTATGTTCAAATGTTCCAGGAGAGTGGTGATAAATCACAAACAAACATCGAATCCAAAGACTCTCAGTGGTAGGGTTTGCCCTGGTGTGGGGGCATTTGCAAAATAAGGAGCCTTTGACAGGTTGGTAGCTGAGCTCTTAGAGTGGGAGGGATTTTATGCCTATAAGTAAGCATTAGATGCCTTAAGAGTACAGGCATAAGATCCTTCACACTGTTAAGGAGTAGACATAATATCTCACCTCTTTACTACGATGAATATGGATGGATATTAGGTGCCCGCCAAATAGACTTAGGAACTTTGAATCGCTATCTTCACGATTCACCTAACCCACTTTCTGCAGGAACATCTAAAATGAAGTTGAGTAACCAAGCAACATTTCAGGAGTCTGTGGTCAGACATTTATTTTTGTGTGACAACAAAGCTGTTACCGGTGTGGTCATTAAAAAACATTTGCACCTGCATTTGCAATCCCCAACTCATGACAATAGAGACCAACTAAATCTAACGTCAGGTCATGCAAGGTCCAGTTGGGAAAAGGTCCCTGCGACAAGGTCTACTGAAAAATCCTTTGTCAAAATCATGGGAGCCCACCCTTGATCATGTATGGGGGGCTCAGCTGACAAACTATCTGAGATGATGGGGTGGAGATGGCCTGAGTCCTGACATTGCATCTTAAGCTCTCTAATTCCACAACCCCTTTGCTGATCAGCATAATTAGGCCAGAATGAACCTTCAGCCACCAACATACCATCCATTGGAAGCCTGTTATAACTTGTGGATGTTGCACCCCAACGGCATTGATGTTGGGTTTCACCTTGGTAACCTGTCCTTTTGGTTGTCTCTACAGGATAGCTCTGGCAGCTAGGTAGGATTAACACTATATAGTTGTTTCCTAATATAGATGCATATAGATGGATGGTTGGTAGGTAAAGGTTAGTGGATTGATAGTAAGTAGGTAGTTAAAACAGATATTGAGCTAACCGCCATGGTTAGCTAAAGAACTGGGACACTATGGAAAGGTGTTTCCTGTTCTTGTCCATCCATCCCTGATGGTGCTCTGGTTGCTGTTGGTTCAGTATAGTTGGACTAACTCAATCACTAAATCTGCAGCACATTGGAGTCTGTATGAATAAGCAGCATGTCAGTGATTGAGGTATGACTTAAGTCCTTTGTGTGTGTGTGGGTGTGTGTTTTTAATTTTTGCCTTACTTCTCTTCCTTCTGCAAGATGTTTTCTTATTGTAATGGCGATCAGGCTCAGATCATGGCAAACATTGAAGAGCTCTACTTTTCTTCCCACAAGAATAATAAATTGTTCAAAAACCTGGCTCACTTCTGAAGGGCCTCTGGGTATGGGGGGTGGTATTCTGCTATTTTTTATATTTGTGTCCATACTCCATGTTTGAAAAACTTTTGAGCCCATGCTTCTTCACATGATAGGTAATGACCAGTGCTAAGAAATTAGCCACTTGAGATTGTGTGTCAGCCAGCCTAATGCAAATTCACAATTGACACACATCATAGACCACATACTTATTGTGATTGAGGTATAATCTCCTCTTGGAATTGGACTCTGCTAGGAGGCTCCTACTAATTTGGTCACAACTTGGTTCTGAATTATTACTACAACCTGACCCAAATTGAATCATTGTTTTCATCTTATAAAGTAAGGTTTACTTCATTAAGTGATATTTCTTTTGCAAACCTAATAGCTGATTATTCAAGATACTAGATAAAGGTTAGTGGGTTGGCAAATGTTTCTTCAAAAAACAGGAATTTGTGATGGAATATTCTTTTTTCAAAAGACTTTTGACAAAATGGTGATAATTCGGCACAAAAAAATGGTTACTATTTAAAAATTTGATTTGCTTGGTTATTGATTTTTTGAATTTAGGAATGAAGAACATACTGAGCTAGTACTAAGCTTGTAAAATAATGGTCAAAATGAGATTTTCATGGCAGCAATTGGCAAAAAGGTTGTATTTGAAGTATACCCTATGCTATAAATTTGATTTAAAATATAAGCAGCTGGATAAGTAGTATTGAAGCGAGTTTTGATACCCATGTGAAACCTGATTAGATAGGTATCTATGGGGTCCTTGTGTACCAGTGTTTTTATTTTTTTCATATTTGGAAATTAGCCCTGGTGGCCCCTTCTGCAGTAGTTACGGTGGTCAAGTGGCTACTAGTCTAAAGTTGCAGGAGCTCTGATTGGCTGCTAGTTAATTTGGTGGGGGTGAATACGTGGCCCCACTCTAATTTGAACATTGAAAAGCATTTGGCTATTCAGGGATTATTTTTGTAGTTTTTATGGCGAGTATGCAATTGGATAGGTGCAGATTTGGGCCATGTGAAATCAAATTTTCTCTAAATCTGGCAACTCTATGTGACATACAATGGACTTTTTGGGTGACCAAGCAAAATGTTTGGTGAAAATTGCAAATTGCAAATAGTATGAGGTTTGTTAAACCAAGGACAAAACTTGCAAAACAAATTCAGACTCACACTGAAATCAAAACTAGATAGTTGAGGGGGATTGAACCCCTAAAATTTGCCTGTCTAGCTCAGTTGACCTACAAAATCAAACCAAATTAGGCTGCATTGATGTTGCTACAAAAAAAAATGTAAAAAAAATTAAGCTTGGAATTCAGTAGACACAAGCAAAGCTAAAAAATATTTGTTGTTACAAAAAATGGCAATGTAAATGCCTTGCAACCATAAGTGTAAAATTACTATGAGAGCTTCCTCCACTTTAAAAGTTTTGTAGGCCTCACATAAGATGTTCATTGCACCCTAGCCTTCTTAAGAATAATGGTGTCGAACTCATTTCCATCACTCAATGCATTTTTCATAAGGGAAATTTTGTATAGTATAGAAATGTTGCACAAACATGTGCACAACCAATGGTGAAAAGGTGGTGAGTTTGATGTGAAGCAAGAATAGAAAAATAAAACTCATCCTCCTCATTGCCAACTATTAATACCATAACTAGTTCAACCAATTTCACATATTTAAAGAAACTGGAAACAACAATCCAGGATGTTGTCACAAGGTGCCACATCTTGGTTAGAAGGTTTGTGTTGAAAGGAGAGGCAATGTGGTTGCCTTTGACTTCATAGTCAATTTGAACATGCCTTGTTGGCATTCAAGGTCACTTGCATTCAAGAGTTCATGCACATGAACCTCCTTGTTGTTCACCTATTGAATCTTGCCATAGCCAAAAACTCTTTTAAGAACCTCAAGGTGTTTGCCAAATGACAAATGACAATATGCTTGGAGCCAATATTGGGGATACACAATCCCTATTGGATGATAATGGCATGAGTTGGAAACCTAATATTTCGCTCATGAATAAATCCTTTTGTAACCTTTGCCAAAACATAACATATGGTAGCAAGTGCATGCAAACCTTCAAAATGTGAGCTAGATTTCAAATTCAAAAAACTTGAACACCTTAAACTTATTTTCCAACTTTTGCAAGCCTTGCCAAAGCACAAAAATAGATGGCAACATTGTGTTGAAACCTTACTTAAATAAGAATTGAAAAAAAACTAGAAGGGAAACAAAATGTACCTATGCATTGGTTTTTCACCAAAGACTCAACAATAAGACATACATCTTTTATGACAAATGAAGTAATGATGGTCTTCAAATCCCGATGCATAGCCCAAATGTGTTGGCCAAAATCCTCAAATGTCAAGTGGCAAACTTTAGTGATAACATTTGGTACCCACTTCATTTGAAAACTTTCATGTTTGCATTCAAACAAAGACTTGAAAGCCCAAAATTTTTTTGCAAAATATTTTGGAGCTTTGATCACAATACATGTTGAAAAGATTAGATTGATAGAATTTTATAATTGCCACAAAGTCACAAAGAAACATATCTCACATTTGGGCAAACTTGATGAGAGCATGAATGGATTCCAACAAAATAAAATGCATGCTAGCCCTAATAAAGTTTGTAAGTCACACAAGTGTTAATAATTGAGCTTTACTTGCTGATTTGTAGGGCTATCCATAGCCCTTTTCATAAGCAAAGTTCCATATTTTACCGAAATGTTTTTGACAAGGCTCAACATCAAAATACACCTAATTTTCTTATTGTGCATAATTTGATTCCTTTTTGTTTCCACGACCTCAACAAGTTTTGTGAATTCCAAATGCCACTTAAGGGAATGTGCAAAATAAGCATGCAATGTTTGTAACAAACTTTCAATGTGCTTCACCAAAGGTAAACTTGATAAGATTTGCATAACCGAATTTGTGTGATGTGCCATACAATGGATCCCAATGGAATAAAAAGCATGATCATCAAAGATTTGCTTGGTGACACCAAATGGTTCCTTGAAATACGTTGACACTGTCAATCCCAAAGATAATGGACTTAGTGGAAACCTAATCTTGGCATTCCCCTTCCAACACTCAAACCAAGGAAATAAGAATAGGGAACCACTACCTTTTTTGTTGCCCTCAACATTTTTTGGTGCATAAACTCCACCATTTGCCCACCATAAATATAGCTCCAATGTTTTTTTTTGTCTCTTGGAACTATTAAGAACTCAAACAATCACCTTACTAAAGATTCATATTTTAACATGGGACAACCTTACTACAACAAATGTAAAACAATAGCAAATTGGACTACCTTGTGAACTTTCGTTCCTCCAATCATGTTCATTACTTGTTGGGCAATTGTTCCACAAGATCAACTAGCAAGTTCTGCAAGGATTTTTCCATGATTACAACTCTTGATATAATATTAATCCCTTTTCTTCATAGAACCCATGTCCTTGTGTGCTTTCATGCAAGTTGCATGCTTACAAACTAAAATCTTATTTAGGAGCTGGTAGTTTGTTTTTGCCCGAATCAATTTGATCATAGATTTTACATTCAACAATATGCAAACAATCGTTAGACCCCAAACACATCTCCACCCATGACAATTTTGCATCCCATGACTTTTGAAACTTTTGTGTGGAATCATAGTTCCTTTTTTTGGACATTGGCATTTTGGGGTGGGAAGTTTTATAACAAGTTGGAAAGACCTAATCACTATGACATCATGATTGAATGGTTTCCCCCCCTTTAAATCAACAATATAGAGCTACTATAATGTGTTACGGCAAGAGGAGGACAATGAGATTCAACAACTTATATGAAAAGAATTTTGCAAACTCACTTGTTTATTGCAGATTTTAGAATGTTAACCAAAAACTCCTTATTAATTGCCTTGCTCCATCCTATGCAAATGAATGTAGGAATAGGATACAAAAATTTCAAAGATTGAAGGTACAAGTTGGCTTCACAAGCTACAACAACACCAAATTCTAAAGATAGATTGCAATGCACAAAATCATAACATTTTTGTTGAACCCAAAAAACCCAATGATTAATCATTAATTGCTTTCATGTGCATAACTCTTCCAATGGCCAATTTGTAATGCAAGATGAACCTAAACACTTTTAGACTAAAGGAAATATGAAGAAGGACAAGAAAGGACTAGAGTTATGGAGCCCGAACATTGAAGTTCATTACTCTTCAATTGCTTCACATAAAACTGCGAGCAAATTTGCAGCCATGCAAGTTATAAAGTTCCAAAACTTTGAATAAAAACTTGGTGAGGAAAAAGCCCAAGGATATGTAGTGTGCATTGCACAAGTGAAGAAGATGGCAAAACTCCTTTGCAACTTGTAATGTTATGGTGAGATGGACAAACAAGCAAGAATGAGAAGTTGGTGAGTTTAGGAATAGAAAAACAAATTAGAAATGGTAAGACTATTTACATGGGTTTTGTGAACAAGTTTTTTTGGTGGCTACCACGTGTTGTTTATCACTTTCAAGGTTATTGATTGAACAAGTTGCCAATGGTCCATATTTAGCTTTTAGTTTTTGGGGGCAACTTCAACCCCTTCTCATGATGCTCTTGGGTGCTGTCAAATCTGGAGTGGCAACTTTTGGGAGAAAAATTCCTAAAATTTTACCCTAATTCCTTTATACAAGTAGCTAGGTAAATTTTTAGGTTGAAAAATGGTGATAAATCACCAAAAAAAAAAACATTGTTGTGTACCACTAAAAACAACATAATAATTTTGTTCCCCCAAAATATGAGGGCATTCCAAAACAAAGATTTTGGATGACGATATTATTGGATTTGTAACTAAAAATCCAAAAACCTAGATTCACGATCTAGCATGAATTCTTTTTATGAATACCTAATTTGGTCATTTTGAGTGCCAAAGGAAGGTCCATGCTTGAGTTTGTTTTTGGCTAGCAAAACTTTGAATTCACCCTCAAGCAACACCTTCCTAGTTTAACATGAGTTCAATATGGTGATCAATAAGTAAGAGAAACAACTTAAATGCATTGGGCTCAATGTACTTGCAAGAGAATGCCTAGAAAAAAATTTGTTATTATTATTATTATTACTTTGACTATATTTGAACTATGATTTATTTTTAGATTATTATTTTTACACAATATTTTCAAGAAAAAATAAATTAGTTAAGAGTTAAAATCTCCCCTTTCAACCCAAAGTTTTATATTATTATTTTTTAATACAGAAAAAATTGATGAAAAACAAAATCTTAGGCAATTTTTTCAAACTAATTATTTTGGGGAGAAAAGATTTTTCCTAGGAATTAAAAAACACAAGATAATAGCCCTAATCAAGTTCTTGAGGACCATCTTGCTTCATGATAAGGGAATAAAATGGTAGTTCTAACCAAATTCCGTAACAATTATTTTAAAAAGCAACTTCCTTTGGGGGAAAATTGACTTCCCTTGAGGAAAAGGGATAAATTAGTAACCCCAACCAAGTTTCCGAAGGAACAACTTTCATCATAAGAAGTAGACTAAGTTGCTTTAAAAATAATAGGGACTCGAATTGTTTCAAATTTTGGTGAAGAAAGTGTTGGGGTAAGCTTTGTTCAAATCAAACATTTTTTATATTGTTAAAAAGTTCTCAAAGCACAAATATTGAAAATGAATTTATTTGTTGATTTGAAGCCATGAGTTAATAATTATGGTGTGAAAAGAAAAGTTGGGTGTCAAATTGGTGGTCAATTCATTTTCATGGCAAAATTGTTAATTTGACTTATGATTCTTTTTTTCACCATAAATTTTAGCTTGTAGTTTCAAATAAAAAATGCAAGAGAGTTCAAATTGAGGAACTTTTAGGGCAACTAGTTTGAAGAAGTTGCTTGAGGATTATTTTGTTTCCATCCATCTTGTTCATGGAAGAAAAAGATAATTTTGAAAACGACTCAAAACTTAGACCTTTGGGTTGAAGGGGACATTCTAACCATTGCATTATTTATTTTTCTTTGAAAATATTGTGCAAAATAGACAGTTAAAATGTTAATCATAGTTCAGGTATGGTCAAAAAAATTCAATTTACTTTTCTTGTCGAACCCTTTTCCTACAATTGTGTCAAGCTGGATGTCACATTTAACTTGTTCCTATTTAGTGTTTGTTGTTAAATTTGGCTTTGTCATCTCATCATCCTATGCTTGATATTGCCTAAATTTTGAACATGTAAACTTCCAATGAATGTTGTAGTTGCATTCATGAAGGATTAGAGTGAGGCTAGGTTTGGGGGCATTTTTGATGTAGTCATGATGTTTTGAATTGTTAATTTGCTACAGATTACCAAAATTTCAGACACACCTACAGGTACAATCAAACCTAAATAATTTAACTGGATAAATCAGGTATTCCCAACCTACTACTCACTTACAGAATTGGGTATATATGCCTAATGGTGTGATCATAACTAGAAGCCAGTGACAAGAAGACTACCGCATTAGTCCCCATAGGTGAGCATCATTCCCAATTGATTGTAGGAAGTTGAAATGAGAAGTGTGTTGCCATTAAGTGTCTATTCTTCACCATCATAGTATGCAGTTGTGGTGCTAGATTTGTGCCAAGTTCTTTATCTTACATTGAAAATTGTCAATATTTCATTTGGGGGGCCTTAGAGCCTCAGATCAGCATTTAGTTGGATAAAATGGTTAGAAAAGAGAAATGTGAATGTCTGATGTTTAACATATTAGTCAGCCATAGCCAATTTTGATCATAGGCCCTACTTTGACTAGCTATTTTAGTGAACGGCTTCAGGCTTCCAAGCCACGGAAAAGTGCCTCTTGGTTGCCAAGTGAGCCTTCCTTACTGCCTCATTAGACTTGGTACTTGTGCCTTGATTTCTGGGTGGCTTTAAGTTTTTAGAGTTGACCTGTTTGGGGAAGTTTGTAGCACAAGTTGCCCAATGACCTTCAAAAATTTGGCGAAGAATGAATAGGTAGACACGTTGCCTTTATTTGAACAATTACAAAATGTCCTCTAAAGTAAATAGACCTATGGGTGATGGAAACACATACAATGTTACATGCAAGCAATAATCCATGGTGGGAAAATAACACCTAGGGTGAAAAACATTTTATCACACATTGGAGAAGATATTTAAGTGTAAAATCAATAGACACTCAACAATATTTTGTTGAAAAACTTTACAACACGTCCTCCAGGAGCGAAGGTAGTATATATCCCAACTCTGGTTGGAAAGACACGAGGACATGAAATATGCTTTTACGTATTTCACTTCTTTCTTCACTCTTTAGTAGAGCAAATAAACAAACAATGTTGTCCAAGTATGCGTTTTTAGTTTTGTGTTGATTCTGCATGTTTTGTAATTGCTATAGAATGTATGTTCATACATACTGTTTTAATATATTTTCCTTCCAAGAAATCTCCAAATATTTGAAAAACTTTGTAAGCCTTCCACAAAAATACCTCAAGCAAATGCTGTTCTTCATGCATGGGTCCAATTAGCTGTAATGTCAAAGCAAATCAATGGCATACCACTTTGCTAGCAAAAGACCTTAAACACCTTATTTGCCCATAACAAGCAAGAATAGGCATTTGATGCTAACAAAACAAACTGCAATTGATAAACATTACACATTCTTAATTGACTCTGCCCTTTAAGGAAATGCTACTACCCTACCTGGGACTTCTTTGTTGTAGGAACAGACATTGAATTTCCCATATGGTGACAAGAATGCCCATATTTGACAAGAAGAAAATCACTGGCTAAATCACTGGCTTTATGGTGATGGGGAAATTCATGAATCATCTGACATGCAATTATCATTGGGCACATTATTCTTCTCTCCTTGCTTCTAGATGTATTGGTTGCTTGCCTGTTTACCTCTGGACATTGCAGGTATATTAGCTGTTGCAAAGGATTACAATAACAGGAGTGAGAAGAGAAGAAAGTAGTTAAGTCATGTTCCAGGGGTTGCAACGTGCTTCCCCTCATGTGTACGTCCCAGTGTGATAGGCAACAATGCCAGGGCAAAGGACAAAAGGATGCTACTTGACATCCTGTAGTCTAAGAAGGACCAATACCAGATAACCGCTGATCCTAGGGAGGTGCAATTCTTCAACTTCTCATGGAATGGGCACTAATGATGTGGTGCCATCAGGTTCCCCCGCACAAAAGGGCATGGTGCAAATATCATACTAGGCATTGAAGTACAGTTCTGGACTTCTCATGTCATGGCTATCACTTAGGACCACTTTAGACATTGGACTGAAAACAATATTGGTCCCAAAATGAAGCAAATTGATGTGGAGGAACTTGATCAACAGTAATTCTCCTACCTTCTCTTTGTTCTCATCAATACAAATTTGTGCAGACTAAGAGCAATTTCATTTCTGATCTCCTATCTCCAGTGTCTAAAGTCAATTGACCCAATTGAAAGCCTTTCAGTCTAACATAATTATTCAATTTGATTTTGCTTTGTGTTGGACCCACATCTAAAGTGGCCTTTATTAGTAACACTTGTGCCAATCAAAAGAAGGAATGTGCAATACATATACTCACACACCAACCCATACCCTTCCAGGCATGTGGGTGAAAGTTCATAAGTTCCAACTAATTAGTTGTCAATCCTTCTCTTACCCTTCCCTTTGTTGTTCTCTGTACAGTTCAAAAACCTTGAGCAGTAAGTCTCTAACACACTTCGAAAAATGCAAGTGTCTTTTATACTCAGCTGAGCACCAACAGTGGGGTTGGTTGCATTTCAACTTTCACACTTACAAACCCACATCCCATTCCTACCAGGCATTAAATTTGAATCCTTTAATGGTATCTAGCCCTTCTAGCGCCGAGCAAAAAAAGGTGATGCCTTTAGCATGCAACAGGCAACTTCATTTCTAATCCTACAAGATGTAAGACATTTGTTTAAAAATTCACATAATCTAGTTAAGAATATCAGGAGTTATTCTTTGAGGCTGGATGAAGTTGATGTATTAGGGTAGGGTGCATGTCACTTGTTGGCCTGCCCTAACATTGCTGGATTGGGAGCAAATGTACATTGTATGGAAAGATTTGAAAGAGGGAAGGTCTTTGGAAGTAGTTATGTTGTGAAACATTTTTCCACGCTTGAAAGATATGTAGTTTTTTTTAATATCTATTCATTTTGAAAGCAGAAAGGGCTTAGAATATATGTAACTTTTGATTAGTCTATAATATATTTCTAGTAGAAGCTTTTTAATATATCATACTTCTTTGAATTTTCAGAGTCAGTCAATTTTAAAACAGACTTTAGTCATCAATCTTTCAATCTGAAGCAGTCTTTCAAAAATAAATGGCACATGGTCCCTTGATATTGAAGGCATGATTCCCACTCCCGACCTATTTCTTGCCGTCAATAGTTAGTTTTGATTAAACTTTGGTTTTTTCATATCAGCTTTTGTTATTAATCTTTAAGCACTTAGCAATGTTAGACTTATTTTCTTACTTCCTCCACTTTCATTATTCAATATTCTAATATTTTCTCTGCAAGTTTACATCATTTCTTAGAGCATCTCCAAGTGTTAAGTTTTAAAATATATTTGTTTAATTTAGTAATAAACACCGTCCTGTTCTCACCCATAACCTTCTAAAAATATATATTTGAAACTGATGTACTATTTATTATTGAACACCTGAGCCAATAGAAAATCCCAATTGAATCAAAATAGTGAATTCACTTGCAAAGGTTCAACATTATTTCCTATAAATGGTAGAGTTGCAAAGCAATAAGAACTCATATATACTCAGAATTAATATGAAAATGCCTATGGAATACTGCAGTGGAGATGCTATTACTCTTACTTGCTTACTCCAAGTAAATAAATAAATGAGAAGAAAAGAAAAATACGTATATACATATATGTAACTCAAAAATATAATATCATTTATAGAATCCCTTCATTAATCCTCTCCCCATGCCAATAGTCCCAAAGAATAAATAAAGGAAGGGAATGGGGACGAAGGTTAGTTATATAATTAGTTGGCTGCAACAGTCCTGCTGCTGCAGTTGTGTCCCTCTTCTGTCGTCCCTGGGACTTTCTGAAGAAAACAGCTCTTACAATCCCCCTACAATCCCAAGGAGATCTACATGGGGCCCGCGAGGTTGCAGCGCTTAAGAGCTTTTTCCCATCTCTCCGTAAAACTGTTCCCGCAGCTGTAGCAATAGTTCCGAATGGTTTTGTTGTTTTTGAACATTTAATTTGTCATTTTCAGACTTTCGTCAGTGAATTTGAGTTGTAGGAGTTTTATATCTCGCTAACAGCAGGTCATGTGGAGCTGTGCAGGGAACTGTTGTGAAAGTAGTGGGATTTGTGTGCATAAAATTTGTGTAGTCGCTAATTTTGCTGCTTGAATGTGGATGAAATTAGTTTCCATGATTTTATTTTTCTTCAGATAGGAATTACAGCGATGGTTTGTCAGGAAATTGCAGTTGCTGCAGTTGCCGCTGTGTGCACCTGCAAAGATCGACAACTGGGAGAAAAAAGTGAGGCTACGCAGCCATAAGCATCGTCAGAGTCCTTTGCTGTTGCAAAATTTTGCTGCATTTGCTCCAGTGTACTAGCCTGGTAGTGGAGTGTGCTCCATGTTGCTCCATGCGGCTATGCGCCATGAACTTGTGACACCAGCCTAGTGTCGCTAAGAAGTCTGCAGGGGTGAGTTGAGCTATTGATTTACTCATTTGCAGCTACTCTGCATCATCATCATCATCATCATCATCATCAGGCTTTCTTCTTTTTAAGTCTTTAGTCCTTCACAGTGCATGATGTTAAATCATTCTTCCGAAACTTGCTTCCGACAACTGTGCTAGTAGTGTTGTTTCTCGTAGTGTTGTTGCTTTACTTCGAGTCTCATTGAAGCTTCTTCTCCCACAGCTTCAGAATCTAGTTGTCTCCTGACGTGATTGAGATCGTGCACAAAAGGTTCTGATTCATCGTCAGTTCCCTAAAAGCATCTGTTTCCCTTGATGGATTATGTAACAATGCGAGCTGTTATATTGTCATTTGGTATGAAGCTTCCTTTTCATGACAATCACGAGAGTCATACTTGGGTTGGAACTGTGATATATCTGTGATCTTGGTGCTACGTCCATTCTGAAAAAAACCTACATCTCCAGCAGGTCCACGGCAAGAGTGCTGAGGCTCAGTGGAAGTGCGGCGGTCATAGAGGGCTACGTCCATTCTGGAAAAACCTAGGAGAACGAGCGGTGAGGCAAGCTCCAACGAGGGGATGGAATGCGCTCCTGCTGCAGCGCACCGAGGGAGATGAGCGGTGCACTGGCGAGACTAGGCCTGAAAGTTGCAGTCTACTGTTGTGGGCCTGCTTCTCAGATCTGTCGACATAGTGGGTTTACATGTGGGAGATGGCAATTTTAGCTTGTCGTTTCAAGAATAGCACAAGCATCTATTTGTCACGGATTCTCATTCCGAGTCCAATGAGTGCACGACGGTGCAGAAATCAGTAACGTCGACGTAAAGACCAGCTGCTAGACTGCACGATCAAACCATCTGATCAGGAATTCGCACCTTGTTCCAGAGAGCTTCGGCAGCATTAAGAAAGCTTGCCCAATAATATGTTACTATCCTGCAAGATGTTTACCCTCTTTCCACGACCAGAGTGCCGCTGCAAGTACATGATCGTCATCACATTGTGCGCCTTGATACTGGCCACCACAACGAAGCATTGTGCTCCAGGCGTGTCAGGTTCTAGTGCCGACGATATTACGGCGCTCCTCGCGTTCCAGGCGACGGTGCGGGGCTCGCACAGTGCGTTGGCGAGCTGGAAGGCCAACGTGGACGGGAGCTTCACGCCCTGTAATGGCTGGACCGGAGTGGGATGCGACACGCTGGGGAACGTCGTGAATGTTACGTTGGCATCGCTCTCGCTGTACGCTACTCTTCCAGCCGAGATCGGCCTCCTGACGTCGATGCAGGTGCTAGACCTCTTCGCGACGAACTTGACGGGCGCCATTCCTGCCGAGCTTGGCAACTGCACGAGCTTGAAGTTGCTGGACTTGAGTCAGAACAGCCTGACGGGTGTCATTCCCGCCACGCTCGGCCAACTGCGGCAGCTGCAGTATCTCCAGCTCAATTCCAACTTCCTGGAGGGCGACTTGCCTCCCGAACTCGGGCAATGCTCGAGCCTGACTAACCTCTTATTCTACGGCAACAGCCTGAGCGGCGGCATCCCTGCAGAGCTTGGCCAGCTCTCACAGCTCAATATCCTTCGCGGTGGGGGGAACTCCAACCTCACCGGGATCTTACCTCCTGAGCTCAGCAACTGCACGCAGCTCACGGAATTGGGGTTTGCAATCACGGGTCTGCATGGAAGTATCCCTCCAGAGTATGGGATGCTTACGAACTTGACGATCTTCAAAGTTTACTCATCCAATCTCACCGGTTCTATACCGCCGGAGCTCGGGAACTGCACGAGCTTGCAATACTTGTATCTTGAACAGAACCAGCTGACCGGCATCATCCCGCCGGAGCTCGGTAATCTGCAGCAGCTCTTGGAGCTTAACCTCTGGTTCAACGAACTGACAGGAGAGATTCCAGTGTCTTTGGGGAACTGCAAGTCTCTGCAATCCATGGAAATCTCGGATAACCAGCTGACAGGAACCATCCCGAAGGAGCTCGGCCAACTACAGTCGTTGTGGGCACTGTACATGACGGGCAACAAGCTCGAGGGAAGTATACCGCCGGAGATAGGGAATTGCAGCTCGCTTGCGGACTTACAACTGGACAGGAATCAACTCTCGGGAACGATACCTCCTGAGCTTGGGAGCTTGACGCAGCTCAGCAACTTACTCTTGTGGGAGAACCAGCTCACAGGTCCGTTGCCGTCTTCACTGGGCAACTGTAACAAATTGGCGAACATCGACGTCTCGGGCAATAGTCTGAATGGCAGCATTCCGCCAGCACTCTTCTTACTACCTATGCTCGAGAAGCTCACACTCGGCTCCAACCAGTTTTCCGGGGAGATCCCTACAAATATTGACCAGAGCACCGGTCTCTTGCGTTTACGCCTTTCCAACAACTCACTCTCAGGTACTGTCTCGACCCTTCTAGTGAGCTTCGAGTCCCTAGTCCATCACGAATTATTCTCTTTGTCAGTCGCCGTCTTGGAAGTTCCGCTGTGGTTCTTCTTCCAACTTATAATCGTCGTCTTGTAAGTTACGCCGTCGTTCTTCTTCAAACTTATAATCGCCGTCTTGTAATTACGTTGTTGTTCTTCTGGGAACTTATAGTCGCCGTCTTGGGAGTTACGCTGTTGTTCTTCTTCGAACTTACAATGGCCTTCTTGGAAGTTACGCTGTTGTTCTTCTTCAAACTTACAGCAGGTGTGTTGTGCGTACAGGCAGCATCCCTCCGCAAGTTGGACTGCTGAGGAACCTCGTCTTTCTAGACATCGCCTTCAATAATTTGTCTGGAAGTATCCCGAGTGAGATCGGGAATGCCAGTGCACTGCAGCTTCTCACTCTCAATGCTAATCACCTCACTGGCACCCTCCCAGTTTCGCTAGGTAATCTTGCTCGTCTCCAGACACTGGATGTTTCGGACAACGGTTTGGAAGGGCCGTTGCCACAAGAGCTGGGGAATTTGGGTGAACTTCTTCAGCTTTCCGTCAGTGACAACGCGTTCATGGGTCCTATGCCTGTCTCTCTCGGTAACTGCCAGCAGCTAGAGCTTCTTAACATGAGTCAGAACCACTTGAATGGCTCCATCATCCATGAGATAGGAAAGCTTACAAGCTTGATCTCCGGGCTCGACTTGAGCTGCAACAATTTCACGGGTCCGCTTCCCGAAGAGCTTGCGAATCTTGTCAGTCTCCAGCTGCTGGATTTGTCACAAAACAGCCTCACAGGAAGCTTGCAAGTTCTTGGGCAGCTTGATAGCTTGACATCCCTCAATGTTTCCTTCAATGATTTCACTGGACCTCTTCCCGACTCCTCAGTCTTCCGCAACTTGCCTTCAAGTGATGTGGTGGGCAATCCAGGGCTTTGTTTACCAGGGCGGAATTCTGCAAACGGGTCCTCATGCGACAGCGGTTCCAGCGGGCAGCCAAGTGCAGATGATCAGGGTTCCTCAAATCGACACTCTCGTAGCAAAGCTGGAATTACAACAATGGTATGTCTGTTGTTTGGATTTGCAATACTGATTCTCGCTGGTGGGTGCTTCCTGTTTTACAAGAGGTATTGGATCTATGGCAGAAATCCTTTTGGCTCTGAGGCAGAGAGTACATGGCCATGGAAACTTACACCATTCCAGAAGCTGACATTCACAGTGGACGATGTACTGGATAGCCTTGTGGAGCTCAACATCATTGGGAGTGGGTTCTCGGGCATAGTATACAAGGCAGAAATGGATGGTGGAGAGACCATTGCAGTGAAGAAGCTCTGGCCTGCAACAGTGGGAGAACGAAACTATGATGCTTTTGCTGCAGAGGTTGACACTTTGGGCAGAATCAGACACCGAAATATTGTGCGCTTGTTGGGTTACTGCTCCAATAAGGAGCTTAACCTCCTCATGTATGACTATTTGCCCAATGGGAGCTTAGGGGAGGTGCTTCATGAGAAGAGGAAGAACCTCAACTGGGAGACTAGGTACAACATCTGTCTTGGAGCTGCACAGGGACTTGCTTACTTGCACCATGACTGTGTGCCTGCAATTTTGCACCGTGATGTTAAGTCTAATAATATTCTGCTGGACTCACGGTATGAGCCGTTTGTAGCGGATTTTGGCTTGGCCAAGCTGATTGATGGAGCAAACTCCAAAGCCATGTCCAAAGTCGCAGGCTCGTATGGCTACATTGCTCCAGGTCAGTGGGTGTACCACTCTTGTTGGTTATTCTTGTGCTTTGAGTTGTTTATCAGATATCACAAGGAAAGAGATCTCACTTTCAATATGTTTTCTGCAGGAGATTTTAATTTCTCTTTTGTAGGATTTATTTTGTTTGTTTATTTGTATGTTTTATTTGTGTGACATTATCAGTTGCTTCATAATGTTGGGTGCCAATCTAGTAGTGTTGTTATGTCATGTCAGTTATGTGTATGTGGGTGTGTCATGTCATGTAGGTGATTTTATTTTATGTAAGATTTAATTTGTTTGTTTGTGTGTATGCTCTATTTGTGAGATTTTCCTAGTTGTGATAGTGTTGGCCACCAATCTAGTAGCATATGATAGTCAATATGTAGCTTGGGTATGGAAAAGACATGGGTCCTAATTGGTGCAGGTTTGCATCATTGTGCAGAGTATGGATACACCTTGAAGATTACAGAGAAGAGCGATGTATACAGTTATGGGGTGGTGCTTCTTGAAGTTCTGACAGGGCGAAGGGCTGTGGACTCAAGGTATGGCGAGGCCTGGCACATAGTGAAATGGGTGCAAGACATGAACATGAATCCACAAGTTATTGCAATGGATGTGTTGGACTCTAGGCTCTGTGGGATGCCTGATGACTACATTCAAGAGATGCTGCAAACACTTGGGGTTGCACTCATGTGTGTAAATCAGACTCCGGCAGAAAGGCCAACAATGAAAGAAGTTGTGACACTACTGCTGGAAGTAAAGCAAGAACCTGAAGCAAACAATTCAAAGTTGTCACAACCGCTTGTGAAGCGCCCATCAAGTTCAGAACAATGCTAGCCCCTGTTGCTCCAACCTCTCTTAATATACTACATTTTATACTAAAGTGAAACAGGTGCACCCACCCAGCATACACAACCACTGTTCCAGTGCAACATGTCTGCTTGCAGTGTATTATTACACTCTGTCATTGCTTTACAGACAACCATGCCAGCTTCATGATCATCAACACATCAAAATTTGCTGTGGGTTCCAGCTTCTCTCTCCAAGCATGATCCACCAAAGCTTTATCCTTCTCCATGCTTTGTGTGCAATTGACTTTTGAACCTGATTTTATCTTCTTCAGAAGGGAAGCAGTACTATAGAGCAATTGATGCAGTAATCAGATGTGCCCAGGTATTAGTACTATATCTAGATTCAAATGGAGATGAGTGTTTGGGGTAACCACCCTCACTTGACCTGGGTCCTGAACTGAAATGTTGCTGTATCCCCAACCTTGGGGCACTAGACCAAAATTGTGCCTGCAGAGGGTTGCAGCTGATAGCGGGAGTTTCAAAGAGATTTCCAATCAGTGCTATGTCCTCATGAGATAGTTCTACATAGCTAGGTGAAACTGTTTGCAGTAATGTAAGGCACACCTGCAGGACGAACTTGAAGCATTGTGTCAGAAAACAAATCAGCACAAGAGAGCACCTTATCTACCACATTGCCATTATGATGAGTTGAGACTTACTTTGTTATTTGTGGCAAGCCAGGGTTTGGAACAGTAGAGAAGGTGTCCATTGAGATGAGGCATGCAATAGACACTAGTGAGAGAGCTAGCAAGTATATAGTTGTGGCCTCTTTTAACCCAGTCAGCTGTGCTTTGCAGACTTGTGAATATCTTTCTCATATCCTGTACTGATCTTTTGAAAATGGGGCTAAATTCCCTTTTTAATTGTACTACAGGTCTTTGTATTCTCCTAGGTCAGGGCAATATATCCCTGAATGCAGATTGCCCTGAATATTGTGCTTTTGTACTCTTTTGGCCATTAGTGCCTACAAGTTTTATTCAACAACCTACTGGGTGGTATGGATATGACAATATAAGTCGAATTTGTTTGTTAAAGCACCTCACAGTAACAAACTGTGGGGTACTTTGAGGTCAGATTTGCTTTGTACCTTGCATTGTGGAAGTGTGGAAATAATGCATCTCCAATCGTTTCTGGAATGGAAGAACACTTTGCAAATGGCAGCAACAATCTAACCCATTCTGAAGATGGTTTATAGCACCTCTTTCCTTGGGAGGAAAAAAAAGTCTCTATCTGCACATTTGTGATGGAACAAAGAAACATGTAACATATGAAATGTTGTACAGTATTCTGAACTTGAGCCCAAGTTGAGTCACCCAGATTCTGAAAGGTTTCTCTCCCCCTTGGAGTGGAAACTGGCAAGGAAAATCCACTGCTGTTGCTACTTGCTTAGTTCCAAATTACCCAATGATCAGCACAACTTGATCTTCAAGCTCCACTCCTGCTCTTGCACACGAGGGTGCACAATATGTTGGGAAATCATGACCACCAGAGTTGTCTCCTAGCTAGGGACTTCTCAATCATCTTCAAGTGCCCCCAAAATATTTCACTGTCTGAATGACTTCTGCTTCTCTAGAAACCACAGTTATGTCATAGAAGTAGTTGTTCTCTTTCAGTGAAACTCCCATCTCTAAACACATCATTCCACTTTGCATAACTCTGAGGGCCTCATCTAGAATTGATTGATAACCATGAAAAAATTGACTGAAGCACTGTTAACCTCTGATCAGACAATAAAGTAGCTGAGAAATCATGTGAGCATTGAGCATGAGCAAGCATGGAGAATAATATGAGTAGATATGGCCACACTTACACACAGCTGGTCATGAGGTCAAACCACTAATTGGTCATGGTAAAATACTACTGATATAACCAACCCAGCAACGATGGAAGCGTACGAGGAGTTCTTGTTAGGATACGCCACCAGTCATCTCACCAGAGTAACTGTAGCCCTAAGAGCTTTAGAGTCCATGGGGGAAAAATGGGCAACAATGTTGTCACCAAAAAAGAAGGATAGTAAACTAATTGCAAGACTCCCTCCATCTCCATTACAACATGACCAGCATTATGTCAACATCATGTTTACCCTCTCAGCTGCACATACACTTCTGCAAATAGCAACATATATTTCAGCTAAGTTGAATGCAAGTTATAGTAGAAACCCAATCTCTATTTTAGTATATGGATTCGGTGTGGATCAAATCCCCCCAATTCTCTCATGGCTACCATGGTCTTTTGTGGGCATCATAGACACATAGCTGAACATGCTCAACCTAAAAGCATTCCCATATTGTCCCATCAGTCTCTTTAATGAATACCCCAACACTCCCCTTTCCAATAATAGGTTTTTGAATTGTTGCCTTCTATGCCTGAAGTAAATCCCTTACCTTGGAAGGAACAAAAGGTTGTTCAACAATCTTTCAGATTCTTACATCTTACATTAGCACTTTGTAATTTAGGCTTGCCACAATTTTTGGGATTCTTGCATCATTCATCACCACAGTGTTAAAAAAGTCTTGCTACAATTTATAGGATTCTTGGATCATCCACCAAATATAATGTTGCCAATATGCAAACTATACACTAAACTGAAAAGTTTCAAATACAAGAAAATTGAAATGCAAACATGGATGAAGAAAATAAACACTAAATGCAAATGTTATGTGGTGATGGAAATGACATTGGATTCTATAAGCAAAGGTTTGGAAGAAAGCATTAATTGATGCTCTAGAAGTTGAAGAAAGAAAATTAATTGATGCAATGCAAGCTTGAATGAATAGAATGATTCACAAATGGGAGCTTGGTGTGGAGATGGAATTATGTGAATTTTGCAATAAGGATTTAGGAAAGAACACTAAGTCATGCACTCGATTTTAAACAACAAAAATGGGAGCTTTTGCAACCCTAAACATTTGTAGAAACACAATTATAAATAAAGTACAAGGCAAGCATGCTTGAAGAAGAGTAAACTTCTATAAATGGAATATGCATTGGACTATTTAGACAAACCAAAAAATATACAAGTGTAGAAGGAAAATGAAATGAAAGATGTATACTCTTGTTGGGTTGGGTTTGTTGCAATGTTTAGTTATGGTGTAGAAAAAAAAAAAAAAAAAAAAAAACTCATGTCATATGGTTTGGTCATGAATTCATGTAAGAGTTCATTGCTTCAAATTGCATTTCACTTAGTATAAACATCTACTTACAAATCAAATATTGAAATTTTATGTTCTTAAACAACTAAACTACCATCTAAATTCTATCAGATCTAGTGGATCACATCACTCTTGAACTATCAAGTCTTGCTTTTGGCGTATGGATTTGCAATTTTCATTTCAACCCCATTTTAAAATACCAACAAAAATAAAATGTGATTTCCCAACTGCCATGGCCCATATGTGTTTTTTTTATAGAAGTTTTGACAAGAAGACTTATTGCCACCCACTGAATCACCCATTTCAACCATCAATTTCCAAATTGCACAACAACTCACCATAGATATGGAAAATCAACAATTTCACACTTGTAGTTCCCAAAGATTCAAGTTTCACTTCCTTTCACCCACATCAATTTCCATACACTCAACTTCTTGGTTCTTAAGCATGCAAAATTTAAGAATATCATGCCAACTCAAACAAGCTCTTTAATCGCCTAAAGTTCTTCATCAGCTCCACCATCACTTGTCACACTAATCATGTTTTTGCCTAATTCTCTAAATCCTTCAACGTTTCACAATGGATAGAAATGAAAACATCAAGGATTACAACAATTAAAACCATGACCACAGGCACTTTTCCCAAGAATTAGCCCAACATCTACATCCTAAAACAAAAGCCATATCTAGAGCATTTCGAATTTTCTGTACCCAATCCAAACATTAGGTTATTGAGCACTTCCAAAATTCAAGCATTTGGTTACCAAATTCAGTTTTCAAACTCTTTTCGTGCTTCAACAGAATACACGACACCAATTATGTGACATCAAATTTTGTGACATAAAAAGTAAGCAAACAAAGTTGATAAACGCACTAGCATGCCCCCACACAAAACAATAAACAAGGCACCCACATCCCTCCAACATTCATGGACATCCAAACCTGCAAAAATAAAATAAGACAAACAAACTACACCTATTTTGGAGACCCCCCAATTCTCTTAATCATGTTAATATTAATCAACACTGTTGAAACTACACATATTTTGTAGAGCCCCCACTTCTGTTAAACATGTTAATAGTAATCAGCCCCAACACTGACCTGCCAAATTAGGGTATGCTGATTTACTTTTTGTAGCATTATTTTTTTATTAGCTTAAACCAGCTCATCATCGATCACTTGCCTATGATCGAACCCTTATTGATTTTTAGTCTGCCTTTGTTTAGACACAAAAAACAATGAAGCCCTTCCCTTGGATCTGGCCTGCCCCAAGAGCTTCAAGTGTTCGATCACCGACCAATTTACCCTACAGTGAGTGCTCCTTGAAGCTTATTCAAAAGCAGCTAATGCATTTAAAAATTGAGCTACAAGCTCCAAGCCTTCGAACTACAGACTTCATTCTTGTAAAGCATCTGCGACTTGCAATTGGTTTGGAATGTTCTGTGATGAAGGGTGGGCCCAGCTAAGTTTGGTGGAATCGCAGGTGGTGGGTCACGGGCTTTGAAATCGTGCTGGATAGAGCTCCTCAGGGGTTGAATAGCGTCTCGCGCGTTTTGGCAGTGTTTTCATCAAGAGTTTTTGTTTGTAGCCAAAGTGGCGAACATCCATTGGAAAAAGTGGCGATCATCAGTTGGAAGATTTAACCAAATATGGCTATAAACCAGAAATTATTGAGAAAAAATCTTCAATCATCCTTCTATATGTTTGGTTACACAATGAAATCCAAATATATGAATTCGGAAATTCTTACTTTTTTTTTCCTTCACTTCTGGCGACTTAAAACCTAAAAAATCACGATGTTTTTCAATTTTCTGATTTTTTATTTTGCTTTTTGTCGAAATTTCGTCAGTTTAAAAAACGCTGCTCCCGTGCAATCAAATTCTCTTCAGGCTTCTTGGCACTCTGTTAAGTGTCTTGAACACATCGACGAAGCAACCACAAGACCACCAAGCATGCTCCTACAGCGGCTGTGGCGGCTGTGGCCGCAACCTCATTGCCTTCTTCGTGCCATCGCTAACAAAGTCGCTTCTTGCTGCCATTCTGTGCTGCCTCACGAAGATGTTGTACTCGGTGAGTTCTTCACTGTCATTAATCTCGACGATTTTTTTTCTGTGTTTTTCTTCTTCTTCTTTGGATATGATCACACTGGGTTGCTTGATTGCCATGCCCCATAAAGACCAAACCATTGCTACTTGTCTGAGTCTGGGCATATCTTGTCATCAACATAGTGCAATTGACTAATGATCTGTGATGCCCAACTACAAAATGTGCAGATTCCAGAACATGTCGGGGGATTAGTAGTGCTACTGCATGTGCATTGAGACCATGGAGATCCCATACACCATGGATTCACGGTTTGCAACGTATGTGGACTCCGCAACCTGGATAAATGGAGCTCTGATATGTCACCTTCTCTTGATGGTCAATTCTATGTTCAACTGACACTTCTTGTTTTTAGATTTGGGAATATTTTTCCACAAACTTAGGGTAATATTTGTGCTATGAGCCCTCAGTGAATCTCTCAGATGGGAAGGGCTGAGGACTATAGCAGTTCTCGACAGTATAGTGTGCATGGTTCATTTTCTGGACAGAACAGCAATTCAGCAGTCTGTGGTAACAGCTTCAGACCAGGCATTGTAGCCAGGCTGACAAAGCGAGTTCTTGAATGCAGAGGTAATGTGGCAGAGAGCCGGATGGCAAGATTGGCTGGTGACTTTACCATTCTAATGCTAATCACATTTGATATAGCATAAGTCAGACCTCAATGTTTGTATCCTGTGCATTCAACTGTGTTGCCTGCTCATACTCTTAGGTTCAATGTATCTGTGAACGTCGCTCAGCTAATTCAGGGTTTAGGGTTAGTCTTGCATTCCTCAAATGGGTTGTGTTTGAGTGTCAGGCTAGGTGTGATGAAGGTATCTGTTTCTTGAGTCACAGGTAGGGTCTTGTGCATAATGCTGCACATTTGGGGTCTGGGTTTCCTGCTGTCATGGATTACTCAAAGCTATGGAGAGGCATGTACAGAACAGCACAGAAAGCAGAACAACTCTCTCTTGGAGATTGATGGTCTTCAGGTTGGTGTTTCGAGTTCAATTGCTTGTCATACAAGCTGTATCATCAACCAGTGGTTGTGTAGATACAATATGCCTAGGTCACTGAACAATGTGCAATGTTGTTTCGAGAAGGTAGGGGTTTTAGTAATGTTAAAAATGAGGAAGAGCAATGTTCCACTTTGCAGCAATCTTATGGAAGTTATGGGTTTTTTCCAGGTTGGCACAAGATGGATGTCTGATAAGCATGTGAAAGGGACACACCCACTTCATAAATTTCGAAAGATTTTGCTGTAGGGTGCAGACAACCCAGGCATGTCGTGTCTGAACCCTTGAAGTTGCAGTCATCACCCTATAAATGATATCTTTGTATCACAGTGATGGAGGCAGAGCATTGATTTATGTCAGATCAACACTGAGGCAATGTGCCCAATTCTGCCTTGATACCTTGGTTATTGGGTGTAAATTGCCTGCATACAGCTGCATGCACCATTCTCCTGATTATCAATGTAGACAGCTATATTTTGGCTTGTTATTTATTGTACCTCTCAATTCTGTTTCAAACTGGAGGGTGTATTTACTGCAAATGGGTGCATCAAAATTCATTTTGCTGCTCTGTTCTTTCCTTGTGCAAACCCTTGACTAAAAATGGTGAAGAGGAAGGAATGACGATCCACCTCCTGCTAAGGTGCTTGTTATTTATCTGCAACATGTGGGGAGGTGCAGGTCTTGTATACAATGTGACTGTATCTTTTTTCCCATGGTATCAACATTGAAAGCTTGGAAACGCACACTGAACAGGTGCCAACAACCCTTGATTCCCAATATTTTTGGTTTGATTGTGGCCCTTTGCTAGGAAGTTTGGTTTATAAATGCATAAAGCTTTGGTTTATACATTCAGCCAGTTCTACTTCCCTCACAGAAGTTTTCAAATGGCTAAGTTCCTTCTGTAAAATTTTGCTGCTGCTGGTCAATGATGTTTAGGTTGCTAAGGTGCAGACAGCTAATGTCCCCTCTCACAATAGTTTGTTTCTTAAAAACCAGTGGTGTGCTTAAAGGATATGTTCAGGGTACAGGAGGCCCCAACCACTACCCTATATATAGGCCTCTATGTCTTTCAGGCATAGATGCTTGCATATACAGGGACATGCTAAAATGAAATAAAAGCTCTTTCCTTCAGAAGCTTGTTGCAGCTTGAATGAGGATACTGCTGACTTTTTTGATTAGCGATGTCTCTTGAGTGCTAGCCAACATCACATCTGAGTCTTCCCATTGCTTCCAGAAAGGCAACAGAAACTCAGGACGCAAATTGTGTATAATGGTTTGCCCAAGTTTTTGGGAAGATTATTATATGCTTATCTACACCCACTGTTGGGAGCTGATGAACTCAGTGGGTAGTCATGACAGCTTGTCACTGCCATTCATGATGAAGGTGATGGTCTGTCACTTTGTGAGCAACTCTCATGAGGTTATGACTGCACTCATTGTTGTGTTACCTATAATTGTTGTTGTGGAGATTTCTCTGCAACTTCATCAAGGTTTATTTCTTAAGAACTCCTTAGGAGTAGTTAAATTCATCAAATTCTTGAATATTGCAAGATCTAATGCTGGCAAATCTTCCCCCCTTTTTTTGCATATAAGCTAAACTGCATGCTGATGCTTTGTGTGGGGACATGTATATGTAGTTTACTTTCCATGGGTTGGTATGACTAAACAGGCACCATTTGGAGGAGCAACACTGTTCATGATGGCAGGAGTGATAGCGATGCCAGTGAGATTGTCAACACACAAGCTTATCCACAACCTGGATACATTGCAAACCACTCTGGGTGTGGATATTGCTATCTCCAACCTTCCTGTTTCTACCAACCATAAGTTTCAGCTTCCCTCTCCACCTCAGGCCATGGTATAGTAAATTTAACTTCAAGAATAGCAATTACTTGTGGGGGTGAAGAAAATAATGTTTTAGAATCAGAAGTCAAGACACTGGTATCCTAACTCTTGTGGACACAGGGAAATAGGTAATGGATCTCAACTTGCATTGAATTGTTGTGGTAGATGGTGTCCAGGGAGAGTTGTGATATATTACAGTACTTGTCTAGAAACATTGAGATTGATAGAAGGTCAAATTTGACTCAACTTGAAAATGCAGATCTACATCCTAGATGGATGATGTATTGCTAATGTAGTTCTTCAGGTTTCAATTCCGTGTTTTAAGAAATTATTAGAAATTTCAGAACTTGATTTTACAGGGAAAAGCAAAATGAAATGAAGCTTACCATTGCAAGCTTGGTACTGCTTGAATGAGTGTACTTTTTTGTTGACTATGTTTCTTGAGCGCTTATGAGCATCAGGACTGAGTCTTCCTGTCACCTCTGGACATACAACAGAAACTGAAGACATGGATTCAATGTGATGAATTGTTTGACATTTGTTTGCAGTGGTCCACAAAGACAAACTGGTCACAGATTGTACATGATTTTGGGTCCATGAGGAAGGGGCGTAAGCAGGTATTGCAAACTGGTCACAGATTGTACACAATCCTTGGTCTGTGAGGAAGGGGTGTAAACGTGTATTATCAAGTGACAGTGGAGAGTCATGGCTTTACTTGTACAGTGCTCAAATTATCTGTTATTAGTTTATTTTTTAATAGTTGTCCTTAAAGAAACTTACTGGCATGCTCAAGATTGAAAACCCTTCCTCATAAGCATGCGGGACAAATTGAATTTCCCAAAGTGTCCTCTGGTCTCTTGTGTGGCACAGGAGAGTATCACTTGTGTTTATATGAGTCTCCACAAATTCAAGCAGCCATTTACAGAGTTACCATCTTAATGTGTCATAGAATGATTATTGGAATTGAAGAGGGTCAGTGTATAATTCAGTTTTCAGTTTTGCTTCACATGCAAGTTAGAGAATGTGTGTAAAAAGAAAATGGGAAGGTCATAGTAATTTGGGATTAATTTTCACAGTTTCTTTTTGAAGTGATATTGATGCCAAAGTGTTCTAGAAGGTTAGAGTCCACTTCCAAAAGGAGGTAGTACCTATGGGGTATGGAAGAGGCTCTAAATCATGCCAGACACGGCCAAAGTGTCTTATGGCAGGAGAAGGTGAACGGCATTTGTGATTTCAGCTCCCCAATGCTTGAGCTTCAGTGCTTGAGGGTCATAGGGACCCTTCAATCATGGATGCCCTATTCCAAAAGCCTTCTTTTCTCTGGTGTAAGGAATAAGGTAGAGCATGGTAGGTTATGGGAAGCTTTAGCAGGGGGTCAAGTCCAAGCATATGGTGGTACAGTACATGTGAACAACAGGCTTTTACACCATCAAAACTCCCACATGGAAAAAGTGAGCTTTGTAACTTTAGATAGACCTGGCATGTCAAATTGCAAAATGTTAAAACAGGACAATAGTGATTGTAGCTGTTACAAGTTTGCCAAAGTGCTATGCCACTGGGAAAGATCAAGAACAGAGAGCTTACTACCAATAAGCTGAAGAGTCAAGAAGTTTTCTAAATCTAAAGCTCATATCATACAAACTTGAAATGTCTTTAAAAAATCAAGAAATGCGTTCCCTGTGTGAAAGAGCAATTACCAATTGCTGTAACCTGTTGACTTCGATGTTTCTAAGCTGGAGCTCCACGTGGGCTTTGGCAAGAGTATGTGCTCCCATTAAGAGGGATCTAGAGAATCTATATCAGAGAGTTTTGTGAAATGTAATCTGGGTTACCAAGAACACAAATATGACATTGAAGTGAACACAAATATGACATGACTGATGAAGGTCAGTTCCCAAATGTATCAAATAGATCTATTGTACATTTTGTACAAGCCACTGAACGCAACTTTTGAATTTGGCATGCAAATTGAAGACATGAAAACTCATGAGAATTATTGTCTCCTTTGTTCCCTCTTTGCTGATATGTTCATAGATCTGAAATCTCCCTCGCCTTAGAACTAGGTTATTCAGGTGAAACACTGGTCTGTGGTTAGAGATGTTTGAGCTCCGAAGTACTTTGTAGTTAATTATAATCAACTTTGAAGTACAATTTGAACTGTCCACCTGCCACAATGACTCATTTATGTATACCATTGATCTCCAATTGGTCATATATTGATAGTTGCACCTATACTGTCAAGGTGTGGACTCCTGGTGAGTAAGCTCTATGTCTTGTTTTTAGATTCAGCGTGATCTATACCGTATATAAGCAGTATATAACATTCCCTCTTATACTGTTTCACATTCTTAATCCTGATTTATTCTCTTAGTCATTACATGAAAAAGAAGCACCACAGGGCGAGATGCTGGTTATCAATTAATTGTATATTTATCATTCAGTAATGTGTGATTTCATGCACAATACAGTGCCCTGTGGATGCAAGCTTGATTGCTAAGTTGCTCATTTCCTTCCTCCTTGCCAATTCTTAGAAGGAAATAAGGAAGCAAAGAAAGGCAGTAAACTGGTCCATTTGCATATCCCTCAAGGTAGTGTATGACGATGGAGAACAAGAAGTCCTTAATCTGCTGAAGGAATGTTGGGAACTCACTGCTGAGAGGAAGGGACTGAAAGTGAGTTTTGAAACTCTGGGCTTGTTTCTGGCATCTGAATTCACAATTATGCTCAAGGGTTTTTTCTGTTTTATCCACTGCACCTTTATGCTAACCCAGGCAAATACAGATCTCCAAAGTAATGCTGCTGCTTTCTATCTAAATAACTGCAGCATGGTTTTAATATATTTTTTCATGTTCCAGGTGTCAGTAGACCCAACTTCAACACCCACACAAACAGCAAACCAGTAACATTTCTCAGTATTCGCCTAGTTTTCCTCAATGATCTCTCCATATTTAGTGCTTGGGATCTATGCCATGTCTATTGACTTATTTTCTATTTTTTATCTTTGCTTGCGGAAGGTACTCCGTTCCATTTTGATTCTGCTCTGGATGATAGTAAACATTGTATTCTTGCAAGACAGGGAAAGAAGAAGGTGACAACAGGCAGCAAGGCAGCAGCACAGCAAGATTGTATCTCAGCACTGCCTCAGCAAGTGTATCTACCAGTCCCTTGCTCAGATGTACATACCGGTGTGTATATGCCTGTTCTACACTGGCTTCAACCTTTGTCAAGCATGTGCTATTATTTCTAACCTTTTCCTGTTATTTCACCATGCTAATCTGGAAGGAACCTTCATGCTTTTAAGCTTCATTGTGGGCTTTTTGTCCAGTTTCTTGACCTTCAGAATGCAATTTCCTATGAGATTCTTAAGAGGAAGTGGAGTGCATGGGGCCAAGCTCCTCTTTCAGGACCTTGGATTCTATTTCAATTTGAGTCTTTACAAGACAACCATTCAAGCTTATTTAAACTTTTTTTAGGATCATGTCTCTAGGAAAGGAAAACCATCAGCAAAAGCACATAAAGACAGTGATCCTCAGAGGGCTGGAAAAGGAACTTGGGAGGTCATATCTGCTGAATTCAGGAGCTCGTCTTCGAAACTTCTGAATGAACATGAATTTGCGAATGATGGTGATGATGTCATAGGCGACAAGGATGCTGCAAAGCAATTGGAAACAGGTCATCTGTCATCCTAGACTTATGCAATATAGTTTTCCTTTTGCCTTTGAGCGTACTCCCTGCATATAGTCAATGAAAGGACATGGTTGAACACTAAAGTACTGTGCTGACCTGTATATAATTGCCAGGATACATAGCTTTTGAATTTGGAAACATCGGAAATCAATGATTGCTTTCTTTGCAATACTGCTTCAGTGTACCTTTCTAGTAAAGATGTGCATGTGCAGATAAGCTTTCTGTTGTGTAGAGTCAATCTCAAGGAACTGCGAAGTGGGCGAACCAGTTGTGCTTTGGTGCATTTTTAAAGGCTATCATCCTATGTTTCCTGTGGCATAAACAGATTCATCTGAGAACATTAGTAAGGCTGACAGGGACAAAGATGCAGAAAACTCTGTCAAGGAAAATGTATATGGAGTGTCATGGTTTCAGGAAGACCGGATTCAAGGAACATGGCTGTAGATGATGCTGCTGATGATTAACAGCCTGTCATCAGGCTCCTATCTTCATCTCACTATTGTCCTCTACATTTCTTGTTTCCATTTTATCAAACAAAGTGAGACTACTAGTAGAGATAGTGTCATATGGCCCCAGGAATGTAGTGCTGTCAGACTTACTGCAAGGCATAGAGAGATGTGGCAAAGACTGTCCCGTGGCCATTGGGCTCTGTTGGGACATTGATGATCTTCGTTTTGTTTCTTGCTTGTTAGAACTGAGGATTTCTTGTTGCCTATCTTCAAGAGACCATAGGTTTGGAAAGAGGTCACCCACACTTCAGTATACTTCAAGCTTACAGATGGAGTTTTCTGTGTTGAAATTAGCATCGTCATTTCCCTGGTGATTCGTTGTGTAGAAACTGCAATCTTATAATTCTATCTCTGTGCCAGGTGGGTGCATGTGTATGTTTGTAGATGTTTGGATGAATTCAGACTAAAGCATGATCACCTGGAGGCTCTCTTGCAGGACATGTGGAGAAGGCAAAGACAGATGATACACTGATTTTGTATGCTCCACTGAGTGAACTGCAATTGTTCTTTGAGCAAGTAACTTTTCAGATGAATACTTCAACCTCAGGATATTGGTAATTGATTTGTAATACTGCTGGGAGTTGTTCTGGGTTGAGTGTTAACCATCATTCTGCTGTTAAAGATGCAAGGTGAATCATGTTGGCTGCCTAATTTACATTGGAACATAAGAGGAGGGACGAATTTCAAATTAAGCATGTAATGTCCTAAGATGACTTCCCTGTGAGTTCATGTCATTATCATGCAGGTTTGTTTTGGGCTGATGTGGGACTCGGGTTGTTTATGAAGAGAGATAAGCCAATTTGTCTCGCTACTTCTTTGAATGCTTGGGGCTGGATTACGAGGTCAATTGAAATCCCTTTTAAAGCAGCTTTGGGACTAGGGTAAGGCATTCCACTGCCGGGAGAATTGTACTGCCTAGTTCACTGTTTAGGCCTTTGTGTACTTAGGCATAGACTCTCCTTGTACAAGGATGAGCTAAAAGGGAAATGGAAATGAAGTTTAAGGTTTAAACCCCACAAGCTTGTCCCAGTGTGAGTGAGGATGCTATGAAACTGTAAGATTCTCTGTGGCTCAAGTGCACCACTGAATGTCATGACTGAGTTTTGCCTCTGCTTTGAGGAAATGCACAGGAAACTCAGGACAGTCATGTTTATGTAATAGTTTCTGCAAAAGTAGACACCCTGCTCATAGATAAGCTGTTCCTGAACATGATTCCCAAAAAACCCTCAAATTCTTTGAATTGTCAGAGTGGATGACTGTACCTTTTGGACCCTATATCTGCTTCACTCATACCACCTCTGATTTGCATCAAACTAGAATTTTACAAGTTTGATTGGAACATTACCAATGGACACTTGTCCTTCAGCCTACGCAAATCTTTAATAATCTAATCCCATCAAACCTCCTGTCAGTTTAGACATTGAATCTGTAAATATGCTTAAATGACCATCACAAAATACCACAACAACCACTCTCATTCACAAGGCTTCTGTAGGGAATATTTCCTTTACCCTCACAATGAGCAAACTTTCCCTTTCTTGGTTTACCAGCTCACCATCATTATCTTCACATGAATTCTTCACACATCTTTGAAGCTTCTTGTTTATCAAACTCCTGCATCAATGGCTTGGTCTTCCTTTTATCATTATGAAACTTGTTGATGGTACTTTCCATGTTCCCATTGCTGACCCATGTCACTCTCTAATCATGCTCCTGGGAGTCCAAATACTGTTTTGGTTTCCCATGAGTCATGGATATTTGGGACACAATAACATACAGAGCAGCTCAAGCAGGGTGTTGAGAAGGGAGCCAATTTGATCAAGCTAGCAGAGCATGGACCCATGAGAAGGGATGAAGGCACAAATTGACACAGTTCTATCAAACCTAAAACACTGCTATGAGTCACACTGAGCTTGCTAGGCATAAAGAATCAAAATTCAAGCCAATCTGATATTGGTAGAGCATCATCTTGTTTTCCTTGCTGATGCTAAGGTTAGCCTACTGTAGATTGCTTCTGTGAGAACACTAAAAATTGGTTTTTAATGCAGAATGAGACTTTTTAATAGCTTCTATTGTGGTACTGTATATATTTATTGGACCCTATACAAAACTAGAAGTCTCCCTACCCAGATACTTAAATCATATCTACATGATTGTTAGTGAATAATATACACCAGAGCTCTTTCGTGAGGTTTTTTGCATTGTATGCCATAGCCTCATAGTCAATAGTATCTGATTCCGTCTTAGAAGCCATAGCTGCACAATCCCACTAGAATTCTTCTCAGGATGCACTAGAATTTGGACTAATACACCAAACCCATACAATACAATGAGTACCTAAATCTGCTTCCGCACTTACACTTTGAGCAATGATCAATCACGCTACATCAGAACCCTTGTCACTATTGCAATAAGATCAACGAAACATGCTGCAAGAAGGCACTCTCATGGGTTCCATAACTTACCCTAGGGTACAGACAATGGAAGACCATATTCAAAGAATAATACTCTAACCTACTCAAATGTTAGACTATCACATCAGCTCCACAGTCTAGAAGAGCAGTAAATAAGTTCAACTCAATTCCTCTAATGTGATTGGCAAGGCTGAAGTTCAGGCTGCAGAATGGAGCTGATAAGTACAGAAAGTGAACTACTTAGGTCAACATAAAAAGTTCAATCAACAGCAAAATGATCTTGCACCCATCAAAGTATTCCAACTCCTACCTTTTTACTAACAAATTGCAGAGTTTTGAAGCTAAACCAGCATTCTAGGGGTACGTAGTTACAGCTTAAGAAAGCCACTATTTGGAGTATCCCCTAAGTTGGGCATGACTTGCACTCACTCAATTTTCTAGATCAGTGAACAAAACTGCAATGCCAAACCAGGTAGAGAAGATGGCATTACCTCCATCAGTGCCAAGTGCCACTCCCAGCTGTGATGACAGCCAATTTGAAGAATGCAGCTGCATAATAGCACGTCTCAAATGTATCCTGAGGAAGAGAGTTGTGGATGTGTCTTCCGGAACGATACACACTGACTATCCACGTGATAACGGCGCCCAGCCACAATGTGCTGACACTGCACAACAGTGTACCTCCTTCCTTGCTTGCAAAACAGGTGGGAAGACGTTTCCTGCCAGAACCAACAACGTTGTGCACGTTTCCACTCGCGGGAACATGTACACCACAAGCTTCCAAAATTTTGCTCTGGGCGGGATCAATGCATAAGAGTATGTCAGGGTCTCAGCTGTGAGTGCCAGTGCTTGGATAAGCCCACCCAGAGCCCAGAACAAGATTCCAGGCTTCTTTCGGTACAGCCCAGATTGGTACAGAACGGCAGGAATCCCCCCGCCCACCCTACCCAACCAGAAGCCCACCAACAGAATCCAGAGAAGCAAATTCAAGGCGATGGCGAAGAGGTAACCTATCCCCGCAATTGGAGGGCAGCGAAGAACATATGTGTACTTGAGACTCGTCGGGTCCAATGGATGGAAGAACATCAATTGATCCACAAAGTGCCCAGCGTAGGGAGCGCCTCCGGATTCCGATGCAACGAAACCGGATACAACTCTTCGGGCAGCAAGGCTACTCGTGAAAGGATCGATGGTGAAAACGACAGTCAAGGAAACCATGACAGCAATTTCGATGAGATGGAGTAAGAAGCATCTCCATCGGCTCGTTTGCCACAAGGATTCCTCTGTAATTCCCCTGCGCTCCAATCTTGTGTCTAGCATGGCTCCGATCACTCGCGGTGCTCTGTTTCGTGATGCTTCATCTCGGCAAATGAACTCGTCCTTTATCATCTTCACCAGTTCATCTTGGTCATACAATGGGATGAGTAGGGCACCAATGTCTGGCATACCATTGTCCAAAATATTCAAAAGTGAGTTCACACCCATGGCCACTTGTGGAGGCGTAAGTTGGGCCCTAGCCTCTCTCTCAGATTCTGATATCCTGTAAAGAAAGAGAAGTTTCAGAGACTCAGAACAGAGGTTTCTGAGTTTGGATGTCAAGACGGTGACGAACAAAAAAGGGTCACAACCGCCTAGGTCATGCAATTGATGCAGTTTGGTGAGGACAAACGCATAACTCTCTCGTGTCGGTTTCGCGAAGTTCCAGTGCACATCCTGAATCCAGCAATTGGGGCTTAACAAAATAGCTTTGCTAGGATTCTCGATGCACAGGACTACCTGATCCGCCCATTCCTCTTGTAGCGGTTCAACACATGAGTCCGGACAGGTGACAAGGATGCACCTACAATTGATGTTGTCTGGATCCACTTCTGGAACTGCTAATTTCCATTTTACAACAGCACACTCCATACCCGCACCCTGGAAAAGCCTTGTGGTGAGAAGCGACAATCCTATGAACTCAAGATTTGACACAAGTAATATATCCGGTGTGGTAATCTCGGCAGGGCTGGTGTCAATGACTGTGTATTGCCAGTCCCTGAGCATGCTCTCATACGCCAAATCTGCCCTGGCTAGAACTGTGATCCCCGCTGACAAAACTGCGAGCGTTGTTAACCCGCTCTCCAAAAAGCTTACGTTGGAGTTGAGGGTGGTGAGAGAGTCGGCCTGACCCTGGACGCTGCGGACCCAACAACTTATCGCAACGGTCCGAAACCACACCCTCTTCATTGCCTCAGGTTTCCCAAACCGATTCTCGATCCCGTTCCACCCCTCCAGGTATGCTGTCTGTTTCCGAAGTCTGCCGGTGGAGACTGGTGCAAGAAGGGCTGGTGAACACTAGTCTGTAGTAGTCTCTGCAGAAGCTGCTGGATATGCCGACATGTCTCTCGGAGCCCAGCAAAAGGCTACAGCAGAACGAATTGATGTAGGATACCACCCCCCATCACCGATCGCTACCATATAATGAACACTTATTCATATTTTCCTTATGGGGATCGCTAACTTGAATTCAATGTTTATGAAACATCTTTGAACTGCAAAGGAAAAGAAAAGAAGAAGAAAATAAGTTTTTCAAATTACAAATGCATTTTTTTTCTCTTAGCCTCCTCCTAAGATAGTCAAGCTCCCACCGATCCCTCCTCGCGTAGTCAGGGCAACCAACAAACACTTGGATCCTCACACATTGTTCCTTTGCTTCTGAAGCTGAAAGAACATGTACTCTCCACCTAACGCTTCCAACTTCTCAAACATGCTCATTTCAATAAAGGAATGGGGAAGATATGGGATGTTTGCTGAGGTGAATTAAAATAGAATAGGAATTTGAGCTTAAAATCTTTGATCCATGCATCATTGCCTCTAAAATGCTAAGAAGTTTTGTAAAACCATAGCACTCATTAGGTTTTTAAACACTAAAAACAAAGTAAAATTGATGGAGATATGGGGTTGGAACTAGAGAGGGGTGTAGAGCTATTTTTTAAAAAATTTAAAAGTAAACTATCACTCATCTTATTCCTATGTTTTTTTCTTTGCTTTTTTTTTTTGACACTCAAAGAACATTTGTTTCCTTTTAGTTTGCATGTCCAATGACACAAAATTTGATCAATTTAGTTAATGAATGAAAAAAATAGTGGAAAATGTTTGATGATTAATTTACGTTTGGTGATGGGCATAACTACCCTACTTGCAAAGCTTACAACTTTTTAATATCATGTTCAATTCGAACAATCTAAAACAATATGAGAGCTTCAACTTAATCTCTGCAAATTATTTCCAAAGTTCATGAGATTTTCAACTCTTGTTCAATTCAAAGAATTTGAAGTGATATGAAAGCATCAACTTAAGTATTACAAATCATCTTTCAACTCCAAAGGCAATGAAGCTTTTGGGCATTTGGTTTTTCAATTACAGTCTTCCAATTGTTCAGTCGTTTTAAATTTCAACTTTCTACCCCCTCTACTTTGGGGGTGCCATAACTTTTTTAAGTTTGATCTATTTTTAACGATTTTTAATGCTTTGGATGTGCCAAGAAAAAGGCTTTAAACATAGTGACAAGAGAATGGACACAATCTCCTTGGACCTTTAAATTATCACCCATCAGGTTTTCTACCTTACAATAACATGATTAAAAAGAAAAAGTTTCCAAGCACCATGCATACGAGATGTTCATTCACCCCTCTTTCATAGGTTTGAACAAGTTCTACTTTATTTACTAAACCATGGTGGTGGATGGGCCATCATAATCATGATGACCACCACTAGAACCATTACAGTTGAGGTTCAAGAAATGCCCACAATGAAAAATAGTGAAAACTTTGATATCAAACTTTGTAGGAAGGTAATCAATTCTAAATTATTAGTTTAAACTCCAATATCCAAATATTATTCCCTTCTTTCACACCATATGGATCTATTGCTTTAACTTCCCCTTTATGTTTCATTGTCATATCTATTCCTAAAAAGTCCTACATTAATATTGAAATGCATTAAACAGTGTCATCAAATAACATGTCTATTGCAATTCTAAGGTAGAAGACCCATTATTGCCACTTTTAAAATTTTCACATACATGGAGATGTGCACTAGATTACTACTTGAATTAAATTTTTGGATTAGTCAAGATCAAGTATACAAACAGCTATGAACTATAAACCTTGAACCCTAAACCTATGATAAAAACAAATGTAAAGGCTTATTTGAAAGGATCGATGACCAATTTTTTGCATCTAAAAACCAATTGCTTATGAATTGGTGTGGACCAAGGCACCAATAATGGATGATTAAGCTGCATGTTGATATAATGAAATAACTTGCACCAATTCTTCACATAGTTTGTTTAACTAATTGCCCAAACCATTCATGTCTAAATTTGAAGGCACAACCTTTGTAGATGATACATCTTATTGTCAAATATCCTAAGTGAAAACATGTTGAGGATGAATGTTAATTTGCAAAATATTCTTGTTATCGAAGGATGACTTGATTGCATTATAATCCCTAGATTTTCCGAATTCAGTAGAATAAAAATGAAACAAACATCAATAACCTAAAATGACAGGGCAAGTGAAATCGGCTTCGTGTATCTGCACCTCAGCACAACGGAAAAATTGCTCATCCTCCCCCCTCCTCCCTCGTCTTATCTCACTTTCACCTTTATCAGAACTGTGCTGGCCTCAGGAGCTCCTGCATGCTCAAGCCGACAACAACGCAACCCTGTGTGGTCACAATCATGTACATCTTCTTCATCATCAAAAGCCATCATTATATGCTCTTGCCCTGACGTGCGTGCACAAGAGATAACAGAACTCTACTTCTAACACATCATACGTTATGGCATGTATTGGTTGCCCTGGCAACAGGCCGTTTCCACCGTAACTTCAGTGATCAGTTGTTGCCGTGCACCGAAGCACGGTTTCAGATCCTCTGTTGCCGCATTGCCTGACAAAACCTAGTAAGCAAGCTTCGCGATTTCTGCATCTACAAGCTCTTGGTTTTCTCGCCGTATCATGCTTGAGGAAAGAAAGAGAGATCTAACGCCACTGGCCCGCTCCTCCACAGATCGAAGCGCTCATTCTGTCAAGATCACAACACCGACGAACATAATCCAAAGCCAACCCTCACGCTTGTTAGCACTTTCGTCATTAGCTTCCCAGTCCCCACCGAAGACTCGGGAAGTCACGCAGCAGCTGCCGATACTGTCCTAATGTTGCATACAAAATTGCAATCAATTGCCGATCTGGGAGGAGGAGGAGAAAAACAAGTTCGTTAACCGGCTCTCCTTCAAAGCAAGACCAAAGGGAGCTACCTCCAGAAAGGAACTGGAGATAATAGACTTCTTCGCATTATCAGACCCCGCTGCAAGCTTCCCAAAACACACCCAAAAAAAAACACTCTCTCAAAAACAAAAAATACTCTCAGTACAAGGAAAGCAGTTCCAGACTCTTGGCTCAGAACATTGTCCACTAAACTTTCTTGCACAGAAAACCTATCCGGGTAGCAAGTCAGCGAGTAAAGGATGGAGGCGGCGCAAATACCAAAAAGATAACCGGAGTACGAAATCTCCGGTCAATATGATTGCCGCTGATGACAATGTGCTTTTGCTCAAAACATCCCCGTTCAAAGTAGCTCAGGAAACAGAAAGTCAGCAACATTTTTTTTTTAGTAAACAAGAAGAAAAGTGATGCAGAAAGGAAAGAGAATCGACAACACTGTGCAATTCTTGTGGCCATAAAAACAATTCCTGAAAGAGAAATCGAGAAGACAGCATGAGATCCACGAGAGAAGCTTGAGATTCTTGGAGTCTTGTCCTAGTCTCCGCTGCGTTCAAATAGGCAGACGAAGAAGAAGACCCGTGATGGCGAAGGACCGTGGACGCGGCGGGAGAGAAACCCGGTCTTACCGAACCTATCCGGTTTCACTGGGTAGTTTATTAGGGGCAGACAGGTGGCGCGGACAGTACATACTATACACATGAAACTACCTACCAGTAGGTTCGGGAACCTACCAAGCCAGTTGTTTTTTAATAGGAATTTTCTTTTGGACCCAAAGTGGCGATCTTTATAGGAAGATGGAGAAAAACTGGAGATGGTCCCTAGGAATATTTAGCTAAATATGGCTACAAACTCAAATTTGAAACATATAAATCTTTAATCATCTTTGGCCACAGATTGGAAAACAAATCTAAGAATCCGGCAATTTCTACCCCTTTTTATTATTCCCTCAATATTGAGGCTTGAAAATCTCACCAAAAAAAAGCACCTCATTTTCGGAAGCAGAAAAGCCACTTGGGGCCCCCAGGCCGTTTTTCTTGCTCGAAGATAAGTTTTTTTTGTCCGTTCAAAAACACATGGTGCGCCCAGGTGGGTTTTCTTTCCCAAGAAAAATTGAACTTTTTTTTTTCATTTTCAGAAGAAAGCACCTTGTGGCTCCTTGGGGGAATACCACCTGGGGGACCCCGGGGGTGGTTTTGTTTCCCTCGAATTTTGTTTATGCCGTTCAGAAGACAGCTCCTGGTGGCCCCCTGGTGGTTTTTCTTCCACCAACAAAAAGTCTTTTTTTTTGGGTCATTCAAAAGAAAGCACTTGGCGGTTTTTTTTTTCCCCCTCTTGATGAAACCGCGCAGTGGGCAGCAAGTGGGGTTTTTCTTTTGTTCTCTCAACGCCATCAAATAGAGAATTTTTTTAAATTAACCATATCATCAATTATGTTTTTCTGTCTCGTTTTTTTCAGTTGATGCATTCTTTTTTTTTAAGTTTGTAGTTTTTGTTTCTTGCAGGTTGTTAGAGTGTTGTCTATCACAAGCCATGCCACTCCTCCATTTTAAGACAAGAAACTGAGTAATTTGAAAAACTGCTTTTGTTGAAAATTTGCATAATTTGAAGAATTGATTATGTTGAAAAGCTGGCTGTGTTAAAAATTTATGAAAATTGAAAACCTACTTGTGTGAATTGCATTGCAATACTTCTTACATTTCAAAACTTATACATGTTTGAAATAAACTTTTATAAAAGAAAAAAAATTGATTCCCAGGTAATATCTTTAATTGAAAAACTACATTGCATATAAAACCACCAACATAATGAAAGTTTCCAAAAAAGATTTCCACTACTCTAAAGTTTAAAATGGAATAGTGGTTTTACTATATAATATAGCATGTCCAAACCAAAATTTTGATGCAAATTGTTCTACATTGACAATTATGTAAGGACCAACATCAAGTCTTCAAATGAGTTTCAAGTTTGAATTTGGTTTTAGCTTATCAAAGTCAAGCTTGTGTTTCACCATTGCGATGCCCCTCACTAGCAACCTTTGCCAAAGGAGCCACAACTAAACCTTGACCACATGAACTAGACTCTGGCATTTGCACAATTGTTTCAATTGTGTTTGCCTTCAATGGTAAGCAACGTCAATTCGTTGCTTGTTGCAATAGAAGCACAAAGAAAACCTAACTTTTGACATTTTGATTTCAAATAGCAAACACTACAATGAATATCTCTGGCTGAAAAGATGATGATATCAGTTCCATGGCAACTTTTCAAACAATTAATTTGAATTAAAATAAAAAAACATGATGTTTTAATTTTAAAATGACAACATGGGAGAAAATGATGATGATGCAATATTGGGCCATGTACAACATGACAAACTCCACCTATATGCCCAAACAACCTAAGACACATGAAATAGATTGACTTCTCATTTGCTGATGTAAACTACCTAAAACTATTTCTACAAAAAGATTGAAACGTCAAAGGGCCAATACCAGTGATTTGATAGTGCCTTGTGAATTAGCCACCAACACGGTTGGGTTCTCAGTCTTCCACCACATAACACTAATGAAGTCTAGTGACAAATCATCATCACTCTTTTCAGGGTTTATTGAACCAAACCTATGCCATATAACTGGTTTTGAGATTGCTTCCAGCCTTAAACACAAAAAAATCAAAATGTCAATGACAACATACATTTGCCAAGAACTATGCATATTGTGGATGTATTAAAAGATTTTCCGATCTTCCAAATGCAATTAGTCTCCAAGATTGGGATGAAGTGAAACCAAGATGCAATCATCAATCTTAAGGTCATGTAAAACCAACATGGCATACCTTGTCATACAATAAAGACCTCATTCAAGTCCCACTTCCAAATGCAATGTATTCACTATTGACATACAACCCCACAAAGTTTTTTTTCATTTGTATGGCTGTGCAATGTTCGTATTTGCTAACCCAAAGCTCATAAAATCAACTTTAAATTATGCACAAAGACTTTTAGATTTGGTTAAATATTGCTTAAAAGTTTTGTATGAGAAAACACAAAAGGCCCATCCAAGCTCAATGTTATAATGTACAATCAGTGCTAATGGGCACCATGACATTCAATGACTTGGGTTTGAATCTAAATGACCCAAACTAACATGAACATGACTTCTAGATGTGGCATTAATCAATTTTTTTAAAATAACTCTTTAGCAACTTTAAAATAGATGAAGCGTAAATATAGTATGAAGACATAGTAAAGGCTTAACAAAATCCAATTGAACTTTTGTTAATAGGCAAAGTTGCAACAACAATAAAGAAAAAATGAAAAACTGCCAAAGGTGGTGGTGTTGTTACTCCTACTGTTACAATCAGTGCACTTGTGTTGTTGTTGTTGCTTGCTAAAATTATTAATAGCACTAGTAATGCCACAAAATTATTGCAAGTCAACTTCATAAGTGATCTCCAACTTGCTGATGCAGATTTGATGGTCCCCATGCTGATAAATCTAGAATTTTTTTGTTGATTTCTACCAATTCCTATTATTTCCACACAACATGAAAAATTTGAAGGTCTAACACCATCTACTACTGCTATTGATCATCACCACAACAAACCCAACAAAAAGTTGCAACGACTATAATTGCAGCTACATCTTCCACTTAATGTTGTTCTCCATAACACTTGATGATCATGCTCCACCTCCTTTCCTTGTTCTTCTATTTTATTATTTTTGTTCTCTTACTCCTTATACAAGAGCAAAAAAAATCCAATTGCAACAAATCCTTATTGTTTTACACAAACCCTAACAACCCAAAACCCAAAGAAAAAAAAAATTAATTGATCTAGCTATCACAACTATAGACACAATACCCTCCAAAAACATTTCTTAAATAACATAATACCATTGCACCTATATCATGAAATTGATTTTTTTCATCAAAAACAACCTTGGAGATGATGACAACCAATAGGTTACAAATTTTGATTGATGTCATTGAAGTTGGAATTTTTGTGTTGTTCTTATTTCATGCTATCATTTGTGTTCGAAGGTTTGGGATTTCCATTTCGCACTTTCCATTTTGTTTTCAATGAAAAATTCTTGTTGTGTTTTGGTTTTCAGATTTGTCTTGTCAATGATCTTAGATATTTGCATTTACTTTTGGAACTTTTTTTAACTTCACAACAATTAGCCATCAAAGGAACCCCATCCTCCATTTTGTTTCTTGTGAGGGATTCGTGTTGTCTTGTGATTTTCAAATTTTATATGATATTTCAAATATTTGTGTTTGTTTCTAAATTTAACTTGTACTTTGCTACAGTTAACCATCAGAAGAACCACAATTTCCAAATCAAAGCATCCATTTTGTTTCTAGCAAGGGATTTTTGTTGTATTATGGTTTTCAATTTTTTTGTTTACAATTTCAAATACCTACTTTTGTTTCTAAATTTCTTAAATCGTGCTGTTTTTAGCCATCATACTTTCTTCCTTAGAATTCTTCATGTGTCCACTTGCCTCGCAAAAAGTTTTCATTTTCTATCCCAAATTTTCTTTGATGTTGTGATATCATCAAGAACAAAATGAAAACCAAGGACTTGCATAAGGGGTTGAAAGCTTGATGAGATGTTGTGACATGGCCGAAAAACAAAATGAAGACCGAAGACCTGCACAAGGGGTCGAAAGCTTGATGAGAAGAAGTTGAAATTTTGGGTTTTATAGGAAAAAGAAATCATTCAAAGTGTTCATTTGCCATTTCAAAAGAAAAACATTTTCCTAATTGATTCAATGATTTTTTTACCTCAATTTTTGTACGAACTTGTGAAAGGATGTAGTAGGGTTATTCTAGAATAAAATTTAGTATTAAGAATCGCTAAAAGAGGATGGAAAACTCTTGTTTCCAAGTTTAAGTATGCTTCATTATTTTTTGCCATATGGGATGGAGAATCCATAGTCATGTGCCTCCAAACAACTTAAACAACTCCAATGTGATCCCTCACAAGAAATTGTTTTGTCTTTTTCCACTACGCAAACTCAATGGATTTTTAATGAAATGGGATAAAATTGATTAATATGCAAATTGTATGGTTTTAGTAGAAAAGGATTAATTGATTATGACATTTTTAATAAAAAAGAATTTAATTGTTTTAAATCATCACATGTTGCACTAAATAATTTTTTATTTTAAAATTATGACATGGATATATGAGGTCCCAAGTTAATATGATGTGAAATAAAACACCATGTCATCATTTTATTTTATTTTTAAAATTTTCAAATCATGGAGTCATAGAATGTAATTTTTCCATGGCATGCCATGACAAAAGTATGGGCAATGATTTTTTTTTGTAAATTTTAATTTTGTGAAAAAACACATTTTGATGCCATCACCATGATATACATGTTCACATATTACATTTAGACAAGATACATTGATACATGCATTCATTAAGGTTTGAACCTAAGATTTTAAGGAGTTTTACCAAAGTCTTAATTTCATAATTACCAAACCAATTCAAGATTTTATTATTATTTTTTTTTTTATATAATCATGTTTGGCATGGAATCATTTAGGAAATTCAAATTTTAACATATGTTTTCTTTTTCAAAATTTATTCAAATGCTACAAATGGAAACATGATCTTGAAGCTTATTTAATAATTTATTTTTAAAATTATTACCATTTATAAATGTCAAATGTAAAAGGTTAATTTTTTAAAAAATAACATGTCATGAATAAATTTACAAATGTCTTTTCATTTAAGTTGGCCTATGATATTCGTGAATTCAATTTGAATTCAAGAATGCATTCATTAAGTATTTAAGAATGTTATTTACATTAAATAAAACATGTTTTGTTTTTTATGAATTGCAACTTTTTATTTCCCCAATATGATTGGGTACAAAGTTATTTATTTATTCATGCAATGTTGTTAAAATGGCAATCATCCATAAGAAGATTTAAGCCCATTTGGTTATAGACAAGTTGTGGAGTTGGAAACTTGCTTAAATCCTTCAATATTATGGCTACCTACAATAATTTATTGTAAAACATTTCACAATATATATTTTAAATTTGACAACTTTTTATTTTTGTTCTTTCTAAAAAGTCTTGTGTTCATGTTGTTGCCCCTTTAAATTGGCAAAACTTGGTCACAAGAAGAAAAATTAATTATGTAATTAATATAACCATTTAATTTTCAATACCATATTTGTTTAGCACCATGAATCATACATTAATACTAATGATTAATTACATAACTTTGCAAAATAAAAAATAAAAAATATCATTTTTTAATGAATTAAGAATATATTTTACCTTCATTTCCTTTATAGAAGCAAAAAACCATAATTTGGTGAAATTTTGGCATTAAATAGTTGAATCAAACCACCCTTCCAACCAACAAGTGTTTTTTTGGGAATTTTGATAACTTATTGATTCTTGTTGGGAAAAAAAATGAAAAAAAATGTGCAAATTCAAAGAAAAATGTAAACAACAAAAAGAATTCCAAAATTTTGAGATCAAAAATTGAAATAAAAAATGTTACTGCTAATTAATAGAAATTTAAAACTAATTTCAACTTGAAACACATGAACAATTCAAACATCAAAATTATTTGAAAATTTTTAAGCTCAATCTTTGAAAACATTACAAACCTTATTCAATTTTTTTGAAAACATTAAAAAAAATTTGGCAATGAATTTCCATCGTTTTGCAAACATAAAAAGGGGCCATCAACATCAACAAAATATTTTTAAATTAAAATTCCAAAAACATTTATTTAAATTTTGTTAATGATATAATTCTACAATGGGTTCCAAAATTTATAGCAAAAATGTAGAAGCATTTTAACAAATTTTTACTTCCATATACAGGTCTATAGTCAAAACATGGTTAAATCATCTTGTGGATGATATTGAACAACACCACAGTTTTGAAAAAATAAAAAGATAAAAAAATCGGTGTTGTATTTATACAATCACCATTTATAATTCATTCATTAAATTGAATTCTGAAAATAAAAATCTACAATTCACCTCGAAATATTTAAACACAAACTTGTAATAAAAAACACTATAATTTAATAAATCATGTTTATTAATTTGAATAAGTAGAAAATATTGATCATTTATTAAAATAATTATTTAATAATAAATTTAGAAGAATTTAAATTTTATAAATGTTTATTTTAAATTCTTTAAATAAATCATTTCTTTCAATTTGGATTTTTTTTTCATGCACTTAAGAAAAAGGAAAATTTAGGGTTTACTTCTAAGGTTTTTGGTGTGGCATCATGAACATTCATAATTAAAAACATGTTGAAGATGCTTTTAAAAAATAGGGGGAAATTTATATTTTAATTTACATAAATGTTTTAAAAATTAATATATTAAAAAAAAATTTACGTGCATTTACAACTTTACATGCATGAATATTTGACCTAATGACTAACCCATCCAAATATAAATGTGAAACCTATCTTGCTCTTGTATATCCATTTCAAAAAATATGGTGATGTAAAATGCAACTCATGAATATTGGATTTAACACATTGAAAATGAGTGGTTCAATACATGTTGATAATTCAAGAAATGTGAAAAAATTCATTAATTCATTCAAATATAAATGTGAAGCATTAAGTTATGTGCGTTTCAATATATATTAGTAAGTGCAATATGCAACACTTGAATAATGGTTTCAATAGATTCAAAGTGAGTGATTTTTATCATGGAAAGATGTTGATAATTCAAAAAATGTGAAGAAAGTCACTAAACCATTCAAAATGTAATTACAAAACATTGAGTTGCATGTGTTCCAATATATTGTAATAAATGCAAAATGCAACTTATGAATAATGTTTTTAACATATTTAAAGTGAATGGTTTAACTCATGTACACATGTTGATAATTGAAGAAATGTGAAAAAATTCAATAATTCACTCCAATATAAATGTGGCCGGGTCTTGAATTATTTCATGTGTTTTAATAAATCACAGTAAGTGTAAAATGGAACTCATGAGTAATGATTTCAAGATGTTAAAAGTTGATGGCTCAAATTATGTACCATGTTGATGTTGAAAATATGTCAAAAAAATCATTAATCCATTATAATGCATTTTGTGAATAAAGGTTAAATCTACTTCAATTTTCACATCAACACTTTAAAATTATTAAAAAATAAAATAAGGTCCAAATTATATTCATAAATGAATAACATAGTGAATGTAACAACTATGAACAAAATTGACCATTAATTAGTGTGAAATGCCCCTTGCAAACTTAAGATGGTCAAATGTAGTTGAAATGTAGTCAAATTGGATAATAGTTGCAATGTGTAAGGTGGAAAAGGACAAGATTTCTTCTTATGTTTGTTCAATCATGAACTAAAATAAATGTTGACTATGGAATGTAGTTTATAAGATAATGATCTTCAAACAAACCAAATGGTTGTTCTTGCAATACAAAATACATACCAATTTTCTTCTACTATCCAAAATCCATCTGATTTTTAAATTCATTTGCTCAAAGATTCAATGAATATTCTACTAACTCCTTTTTGACCTATACACAAATTGTGTGAGCATAAAGGATGTTAGGAGTGCATTAAGCAAGATGCCATCTTGAGATGTTGTCATAAGGCTTGCCATGATATTGAGACATGTGAAATGTGGGCACAAGTAACATGGCTTGAAAATGATTTGACAAATGGAATAGGGAAGTGTGCAAGGGTAAACTTTGTTACTTTTCTATGAGGATGTTAATTGCATGTGCTCATGTAGTTGCACTTGAAGAAGGCAAGTCTACTCACAAACAATTTTTTTATGCCTTTTCACACTAGTTGTTTAAATAATGTCTTGTTTTGTTTGTAAGAATAAAATTTTTATCAATTCAAGCAAGCTCTACAAAAAAGGATAAGCAATTATGTGAGAAATTAATTTCTATTTAAAATTCTAAGGTAAAAGTCTCTTGAAATCATTAAAGTGCTCAATAATGGCACATTGATCTACTAGATCAAATTGAAATCAAAAAAAGACCTGACATTTTTTGAACAAAGAGCCACAACAAATTCAAGCACCTCAAGAATGCCAAAATGAACTATTGACTTTCTCAAATTGAAACAACAACAAGACATGTGTTGACAATCTAATATCGTCATCCCCATGGCATTGGAGCCCACCCACATAACAAGTTTCCAAGGTTAATAACATTCATACTTGAATAAAAACAACATTAAACAATAACATGAACACTAAAACATGTACTTACCACCATTACAGAAATAGATCATCTCAAAAAAATTGGTGCCAATTGCCATCCTTCTCTCTTCTAAACTTGACGCTCCACTCCAAGACTTCTATTATGCAAACAATCAGGTCATTCCCGGTTTGCTTTTTATCGAAATCTTTGAACTTCTTCAGTTTCAATTTGTTTTTCCTTCAATTTTGTTTCCAATTTTCATGTCCATGTAGGTGGGTAGGCTAAAATGGAAGTCTTGTTTCATTCATGTTGTTGTCAACTACATCCCGTCCTTTTTTCCCTTTATATTTTCATATGGTTTTGAATAGTTCATTCTTGTTTATCCCAAATTTTAATATTATGTCTTTTCATGTCCATCTAGGTGAGTAAGGAAAAAGGTTAAATGGTTAGACTTGAAAAAAAAAAGTTATTAATTTAATTAAGTATAAGTACATGGACGGAAGAAGACATTAACATATCAATAATAATTTTTGTGTTCATGTAAGGAAAGGAATGAAATAGTTATTTTTGGAAGAGGTAATATTTTAATATGAATAACATTGACATGAAAAGGCACATGTTTTTATGTCTCTTTTCATGTGCATGTATGTGAGTTGGGGAAAGGAACGAAATATTGAACTTGAAAAGGTGTAGGTATGATCACATCAAGCATATAGACACCATTTTTTAATTACAGAAATGTTATTAATTTCTTATAACATTATTGGAATTGTCATTAATTCTCATAAAAAAATCTAATTCAATTCATATTGTTGGACATCATTCTAACATTCATGAAATACACACCTGAATTCATTGAAAATGATTTAAAAATTTTGAATTCCACAGATCAAAAATTGGAAAAGTACATTACAAATTTAATATCTTAATGCATAAATTTCCAAAAATTGCAAAAATAAACTTTAAATCCCTACCTATTGGAATTAAGATAAAGTTGTAACATTGCGGTGACCTCAAACATCCCTTTGAATAGTGAAAAAAATTGGTGTTGACTATAAATTCAAGGCAAGGCCTTACTATCAAAAGAGACAATGACCTCTGTTGAAATTGTAACATTGACCACCAAAAGGGTCCCTGATGCTATTTGTTCCGGGGTTTTTGATGCAAGAATGAGAATCAAAAGGTTTAATAAGACAATCATGGGGCCAGACATGCCAGTTGAGTTGATGAAAATTTTGAAACTTGCTATGTGCAAGGCACCATGTTTATGCTTTTGTTATGTTTTGAACTTTTGATGTTTTGAAGGAAATGTTTTTAAAGAATTATTCAAAAAATATATATTTTTGGTGCAGTGTCACATGTGTCATCAAAGTGCTAAAACATTCCACTTCTGTTTTTTTATGTTTAACATCACCATGTTTCATTTTTTGTTTGTAACATCATTTTGAATTTTTTCTTACCTATTCAAAAACTTTTCCTTATTTTTATTTTTTTATGTTGTTTATTTGATTCTTATTGTTCTTGTCAAAAAAAATAAAAAAATCTTTGCTGTTGTAGTTTTTATCTTTTTATTTTACTTTTCATTTAAAAATTTTGTTTGCTATTTTTCCCTTTTCTTGCTATTTTTTTCTTTTTTTCTTGTTGTTATTCTGATTATTATATTTTCTTCATGTTTATTTCATCTTTTTGTCTTGTTATTGTCATTATTTTTGTTTTTTATTTTATTTTATTTTATTTTGTTTTGTTTACCAATTCATTCATAAATTACCTAGGCAAATAAATTGGTTGTGGACAATTGAACAATTCAATGATCTGAACATTTGAAGAAACATTGTAGGGCATCTCTTGGTGCTTTTAATGTCATTTACAAGGTAACATTTGGGTTAGAAATGAAAAAGATATTGCCAGTCATAATGGGGACTTTGGTTATGGCACATTTCAACAATCAGAGGGGCACAACATTTTGGCTCTTGATTAAATGATCTTAACATTTGAAAAACATTTGTGAGCATTTCCAACACCATTTACAACATAACATTTAGGTCAGAATTGACCAAGATATTATTGGTCAAACCAAAGGACTGTGGTTACAAAACACTTCAATATTCAGAGGGACAGAAAAAAATCCTTATTACCAAATGATCTTAACATGTGAACAAAGTTTCTAGAGGATCTTTAGATGTTTCCAATGTCATTAACAATGTAGCATTTGGGTAAAGTTCAAAGAAGATATCACAAGTCAAAATAAAGAACAGTTAAAATTTGTTAAAGGTGCCAAAAGATTTAAAACATGATTTTCAAGTTTAGAACATGAGTTTTGAAAGAACAAGAAGGAAGGGCTTGAGTTACTTGCCCCCACACTTGCAATGACTGATTTCATTGCTCAACTTCAACTAGGATAGATCAAATGATGCAAGTTAAGGTGAGATGTTAGTGAGAGGCCTAGGGCATTATTTCTTATGGAACTTGTTGGGTATATAGGCCCTTATGCTTGGTTAGGTGCCAATGAGAAATTTGGGCAATCCAAAATTCTCAAATGGCCAATGAAATGGGCACAATGGCTTGCATTGACATGTTTCTTTTTGTAATGGTTTTCTAGGTGCTTGTGATGAATTAGAGCCAAAATTTCCAAGTGGGCAGAATGGCCTGTACTCCACATGTCCCTTAAGGAAATGGTTTTCAAGGTCCTTGTAGGAACCTTTAGCTGACTCGACAAGCAGCAGTGCACCATCTATGGTACCTTGGTAAAAATCCATTTATATCATTTTAAAATATTATAAATATCCCATGCTTAGACTAAATTTGGCTCTCTGAATTCAAATCTAACTTTTTGGGGCTTAATATGGCCACTAAAAGGCCTCACTCAAATAGATGAAGGTACCATTTGGGTGTTGGTTGACCCTAGCCTAATGTAAAGCCACAGGGCTGGATTGTTAGAGTAAAACTCAGCACACTTTTTACTTTTAATTTGTTTTATCATGATACCCAGAGGTACAACATGGGTGCCCACCGGGTATCACAGGCAAACATTAGAAAAATTAACATGGGCATTTCTGAAAGCAAAATGCTTGCATCATCAAAATGCCAGCTTGCTTCTGACGTTTGATTTTGTCGTATATGTGCGGCACATTTACACTGTTGCAAAGTGCGGGTGGTTATACCACCCATTATGATTTACAACTGAGTTGATGTTGGGTTTTAGCTTGGAATCATATCTTATATACACTCCTTCCTCCCCATCCTCCAACCAGGTAGGTACCAGTGTTGTGCGTGTAAATGGTTTGGGACTTACACAGAGGGTAATGAAATTTATTTACACTCCATGCAAGTTTAATTGTATAATATTCATATACATTCATGTTAGTGTAAATGTAGGATACGAAATGTGTAAGTGTAAGTTTTTAATTGTGTAATTTTATTTTAGGCCATGTAAAACAATGTATTAAGTGTAAATGAAAATATATATATACTTATATGATTCTACATGGCTATGTAAAACAATATAAAAAATGTGATTTTTACTTGAGGAGGGAAGATTTCATAATGTATTTGATGATAAGCCAGCTAAATGGCTTATTGTAAAAACAAAAACTATCTAAACATACACCCACAACTAATTCATATGACTTTGCAAGAAGGTATGGTCTAGATATATAATACAACTATCTATAATATAAAATAAGGAAAACAACACTAGAACCCTGAGTTTGATCATAAACAAGGTGAGATTCAAAAAAATAAAAACCTACCCTAAAAAAAGAAAAACATTAGCATTCAATGGTTTAGGGACCTCAGTTTTTGTGGTGAACTGAGTTTCACCTTTATCTTTCCTTTTTCTTTAATGCCTCCACTGTTGCTGCATATATTTTCATTGCTCCTACTTGTAAAGCTACTATAGTTAGTCTTGAACCTTGTGCATTAAATGCTGATTTCAGCATTTCATTCCCAGATTTAATTTAAAAATTTACTTTATGGATACCCCTGAAAGAAGGGTTTGGCGTGAAAGGAGGCCCAAAGACAGGGTGAGTTTACAAATAATTTAATATTTACAGTTCCACTTATACGCCCCAAAACATTTACAGGGGGCCCTGTAAGTGCATTTGACAAATATTTACACTGGCTTACGTGTAAATGTAAAGAAATATATATACACTGCAACAGGATAAGTGTAAGTGTAAAAAAATTGGATGTGGAAGTGTAAATGATTTACACTTACACAGGATTTACATGCCATGTATATGGTTATTGACACTTACATCCACAACACTGGTAGGTGCCAGTCTTGTGTGGTTATTTGATTTTTCAAGTAACTGTTGGGTCTGGTATTTTGGAGAAAATTGAGAATCAAAGAGGCACCAGCTCTGATTATTCTAGAAAACTCAAAGGACTAGTAGATTTTGTGAAAAAACTGCTAAATAACCAGCAGTTATTTTGAAAAATTATGCTTATACACCAAAATCTGCTTTTAGATATTTTCACACCTGCTGGGTAAGTGAACATATTAACTGGTGGGGATCTGTAATAGATTCTGATTAACCTCCCAACACTAGTAGTTAAAAGGTGGTCAAGTAAGTATCATTGATATATATGTAATGAATGTAAATTGTCACTTGCTAGGTAGGGTGATGGGTGGGTATTAAATAGGTGTCTATGTAGTTCATCAGTATATAGTTGACCATCATGATTAGCTATGGAATAGGAATGAGATGAAAAAGTGTTTCCAATCCATATATTGTCTATCTTACATTGTATGTTGGTGGTGGTTGTTCACTTGGCAAAATATGTGACCCAATACTCACCAGTGCACCATCCAGAAACACACATGACTTGTGGTTCATGCCAATTGTTAACATTAGGTTCCATCGTGATAACCTATCTTTTAACCTTCTGATCTCCCTCTTCCCCTACTTATAAGTGCTACATACATCTATAGTTTTTGTTCCATTCCAAACTTTCTCATTGTTTACTTGACCCTATTAATTAAAAAAAGGTTTTTGCAATTTGAAATGCCTAATTTAGCATGGCTATCCAAACACTTGATAAATCCTCTCAATGCTTGTAGATTGTCCCGGACAAATTTCACTTTGCATCACTTTCATTAGCTTTTTGTGATTGAAGGACATATATCTTTTGAAATAATTAATCTTGTTTCTATGCCATGGAGATATACATTGTTCAGATGGTGGCCTCCAAATTTTTAATGCACTTTTTTTACCTCTTTGTAAGGGTAAAATGTAAGTCTTCTTAACAATTATTGTTCTTTCTAAACCACGGTATTCTTATTTACATGAAGGTATAAAACATGAGCTAAAGTTTATGATTGAAGGGATACATATGGCATCAAAAGCTTTGCAACATCATTAACATCATACAAGGTGTACAAATAGATATGTTATGTTGTATTATCATTCATGAACATTAGAACTTTTACACAATCCATCAAAGTTTTCATGTACATTTTGATGGGAGTCAGTATATAATATAATAGTTTACATTATATTACTAAGGGCATTATAATTTACAATACTTTATTGGCAAATTTTCTTCTTTATTGTCACTAGATTATGTAACAAAGTATGAACAAACCACACTCTTAACTTGATCATTTTGAGGCTTCCGGAACAACATGACATTTTGTTAGTAGGTTCAAATAGACCTTATTATATTTTGATTGTTATGAAATTTACTCTTGGACCTTGTACCCTCTTTGCTAATGAACAATACAAATGAAACATATTTGTAGAGTTTAGAATGTATTTTTAGATCAATAATGTTTGAATGGTTTGAAAATACTGAAAACCATGCATAGTTAGGCAGTAAAAGTCAAAAAGTGTGAACAACCAAGTATGACATATTGCGGGCACTGTTTCAGTCCAACAATGTGGTTTTGTATTTCTGGTCCAAAAACCTAGAGAGTAAACATCTCTAGGTGAAAATTCTACTATCTACCTCAACACCCAAATCATTAGGTTGATCTCAAAATTTAAAAACCATATTTCTACTCTCTACTTCTTTTGAACCTGATTCTAAAGCTCCTCCAAAACAGGGAATTCTCTCTATTTTTCCTATAAGACCTTTTAAGATCATCTGTACAACTCAACAGATGCAAGTTCTTCAAGTTTGTCAGGACTTCTAGAGAGAGAGGTAAGCTTCTAAGAGAGTAACAACCGTTGAGATATAGTGTTTGCAACTTAGGGATAGCACCTCCCTCCACTTCTGGAAATTCAACAAGGTTAATACAACCTTGTAACTGGAACTCTATAAGAGCTGGAAAAACACCACGACATGTGAAAGAAGCTGGAAGCCTTTCTAAACAATCACACCAAGTTATAGAAAGACTACTAAGTTTTTTGAAATCTGGCATCCAAGCTGGCAAGGTTTTGAGGTTGCGAAAACCATATAACCTCAAGTCTTCAAGCTTCATATTTCTGTTGTCAGGCAACAGAACATGTTGACAATTCGCTCCTTCAATAAAAAGGTGTATGAGAACCTCGAACCCAAATATGTTTTCCAAGGAAACTCCTTTTGCTTCAGCTTCATGACCAAGAGACTCTGCCATAACTATGTGCCATGGACCCATTTCTGTGTGAGTATGTTCTGCCCATTTCAACTGAACACAGCTCTGTGTTTAAAACTTTAAGTGATTCTAAGCCAACCACTCCAGAAGGGAGATATCTCAACCTGGTACAATATGATAGATTGAGATTCCTTAACACTCATAAATTTTCTATTGACTCTGGTAATTCTTGCAGACAAGAATTATGTGATAGGTTAAGATAAACCAAATGCTTGAGATTACCAAGTTCCTCAGGCAGATATTGAAACTCTCTGTGACCTAGATCCAGAACCCTTAGATTTTGAATGCCCTTCAGGAAACCTGCTGGCACACCAGATATCTTGTTGTGACCAAATAGTAGTGTCAGCGGTTCAGGTGCACAAAACGTTGAAGGCAGTGTCTTCAATTTGTTGTAGTGTAATGATAATCTGTGAGCTTTAAGAGGTTGCTTACATTCAGTTGTCCAATTTGGAGGAAACTCTGTCAAATTTTAACATGCTTGATAAAGAGCAAGCTGTTTTGCAGGGGTTGTGCCACCATCAATTTGTAGTATGTAGAAAGCCAAGTCTCTCATCACATCATGTACCTTGTACTGTGGGAAAACATCTTTATCAAACTCTACATCCAACTCTTCATCTGACTGACTCTTCATCCAACTCCACATCCAACACTCCACTTAACACTTCAACCAAGTTTTCAGGCAGGTCTTCATCTAATTCCTCATCCAACTCTTCATCTGATTCCTCATCCAGATCTTCATCTGAACCATCAACCCTCATCTGACTCTTCATCTGACTCTACATCCAACTCCACATCCAACACTTCATTTAACTCTTCATCCAATTTTTCATGCAGGTCTTCATCTGATTCCTCATCCACCTCTTCATCTGATTCTTCCTGCCTGCCTTCATCTAATTCCTCACCCAACTTCCCATACAAAGTTGCTTCTATACTTTCCTTGACCCACTTATCAAGAAAATTTGCATTTAACTTTTCAATTGCCTCAATCAATGATTGCCTCTTCAATTTCATTAACAAGTCGTATGCATCAATTCCAGGATCACCTCCAACATATCCAGGAACAAGCCCTTCTCCAATCCAATACCAAAACAAAACTTGAAACTCCACCTTATGATCTTCAGGAAATGTCACGAAGTAAAACAGTCCTGAGATCGTGGGTTGTCCTCTTTCAGGACATCATAGCCAAGCTTCAAGCGCTCATACAATTGATTTTTCATAGGTCTCTCCCACATGCGTGATTCCTTCAACTTCTTGAGAAGTGGCTTCCATTCATATTCATCTGAGGTCTTTCCAAACATTGCTGCACCTGCCACCTTCAGAGCTAATGGAAGACCTCCACACTCCTCAGCCATAGACTTTGCCAATGCCTCTAATCTATGAGGAACATTAGATGATGTCCCAAATGCATGCACATGAAATAGGCTCCAACTATCCTCTGGTGAAAGAGTCTTCATATGCAGTTGGCTTATGCATGATCTCTGCAATATAGACTCAATTCTGGTGGTCAACAATGTCACACTGCCCTCTCCCTTGCCTAAGTCAAGTGCATCAAAGTCTTCATCTTTCCAAACATCATCCAAAACCAAGAACACCCTTTTTCATGTAAGCTCACTTTCCAATTTTTGCCTGTAATCCACCATGTTAGATGCAAATGTAATTTTGAACCCATATCATCACTTATGCTTCAATAGAGAGACAATATGTCAGAGTTTGCCCCACAGTGAGCCAAATAAATGTTTCTCCTTGAAAATGAACGTGCACCTTTGGGCTGCCATACACTTTTCGAAGAAGAAAAGTTTTCCCAACCCCACCCATGCCCGAAACTCCAACATAGGGAGGACTTGCATCACTTCTTGCTGAGGTGAGCAACTTTTCTAACCTCTCCACATAGCTCTCCAGACCAAAGATTGCTTGAGACAAGTTATGAGCCTCATAATGATTTTCTCTTGACACCTTTAGAATCAAGATACAATTTTAAAAGGGTTAGTCCCATTATCATTCAATAATGAAACAACACCACATCCTTACTCGTTCAAATGTTAATGCGCTGTACTAAGAAATTAGCATTGGGTAATGACTTCACAAATTCAAGATTCATCAACCTCAATCAAGTCCCACGTCCACCCTACAAAAAAAACACTAACTCAAATTTGAAGAGTAATGCTTCAATCACAGTGAAACATGAAACTAGCTTGGTAATTAAGACTCACCTCTTTAATAAATCTTAGAAGCAACGTGTAGCCAATATGGTGTTGGCTTGTAGGCTCGCACACCTCCATGTGATTAGCATCCTCAGCCTTGTAAGAACTACCTCCTGCTAATCATTGTGCCGAAGAAAAATGAACCGAAATTCCCTGCTCCCACAACCAAATTGAAATTACACATTACAACATATCAGACATGTAATTCTCAAATATATTTGATAGAAAAAGGGGCATTTCTTGTAGGAAATACATACCACATTAATTGGCTTGCCCTCACCAAAAGCATACACATAGACCTTCTTTTCCTTCAAAACGTTTTCAAATTCTTGTGATAACTCTTCCATATCTTGTTGCCAAGGTTGGACATTCTCCATTATCCGAGCATGATGTTTGTCATTGGATCTCAACAAGTTGTTCACATACTTGGCAATATTGTCTGATCCCGCATGTGGAACTGCATAGAAGACCACCCCTCTCACATTATTCAAGAAGGCTTTTGCACGATCCACAGCAGCTCTGGTCCAAGAATCTGTAGGATCTTTGATGGACATCTTCTTTGCCATTACAACCAAGCTCTTCAACACCAATCCTCCAAAACTATGGCCTATTAACACAATAGGGCAATCCCATTTAAACCTGCACAAAGCATATGCACTTGCTATGATAATTCTCTGAAAACTTCTAAACACCATAAAATTCCAAATTAGTTGCCTTTACATACTTGGGATTGAAATATCTTTTGGAGGGCATACCTCCCACATTATTCAAAAAAACATTTGCATACCTGACTGCAGCTTTGCTCACAACATTTCTAGGGTTTCGATTGGTCAAGGTCCTCATCACTTTCACAAACTAGCTTTTCAACACCAACCCCCAAAACTATCACCTATAAACACCTAAGTATGATTCCACTCACCCCCACACAATATATTTATTTCCTATGGTGATTTTTCACAAATCTTTTTAAACTCCATCTCTATTTCAAATTAGTTGCCTGATAGCTACCATTGGTAGCTCTCCATACTAACCTTTATGCGTTTGATAGATGAACAAATGTTAAGGTTATAAATTTCAAATCTGAAAAATTATTTGCTTGATATATATTTGTGACTGACATTTGCTCAAGTGTGGCATTTTGGCAAACAAAGAGGGAGTCGCACATATTGATGAGAGTCTGGAATAGGTTATGAGCAATCTCTGATACATCATGATGAGGGGAGGTTATAACATGTGCATTGTATGAAACTAACAAAATACGCACATCTTTGCTCCTTTAACAAACTTAACCTCTACTCCCCATTTTGGACAAAACTGGCCTGATAACCCATTGGAAACTTAACTATCTATTCCTTGTCATCATTCTCAGTGTTATACAAATTAAGTTGTAATCAGAATGTTAAAAAAACTAGACATACTACACCTATGAACATGAAAGTCCTTGCACTTGGAGGCCACATGTTGCTCTCAAGCATACAATTTTTTTTCTTTCACACAAAGAGGGCAGAAAGTCCCTGACAAACATGTACAGCTACAAATATCATACACTGTTGCAAGTTGTTCAGCTGTTCTCTCATCTTGCAATTGAGCCACAAGGAGTCAATTTTTAGACTGAAAATTACCTAACAACACGACCTAGGAACATAGTACTACTGCAAACGTTAGATAAAGCGTTTTTTTCAAATAAAAACTTGAGGAATAAAAACAATATGCAATTTGTGTTTAGCTGATTTTTGACCATGGGGTGGTTGAATTTGGTGAGATTGTCGGTAAACCTTTGTTTCATTTTGAAGAAATAATTACTCTCATGTGATGAAAAGCTCACAAATTATTATACCCCAAGCAAGACTCACGTTCAGCCAAAAATCACCTATTGCAGAAATGGAGTTTTGCACCCCAGAAACGTTGAATATCTGAAGTTTCAGAGTTTGGGAACACCTTAAAAAAGAATGGCAGATGATGTACTAAAAAACTTTCTATCTCTTGCAACGACACTTCAATCTTTTGAACAGCGTGGTCATCGGTTTAGTACCTAAAAAATTGGACAAAAATCCGAGGAATTTCAATCCAGCTCATGCAAATGATTCAATCTGCACAAGAAAAGTGGTCAAATGATTCAAGTTCCTTCAGCAACAAGAAGGTAGTCAAACTAGTTCTGGAATGTGATTGAACGAAACCCTCAACATCACTAGAACTCCGAGTGATACTGCAAAGTGAAGTACAGGACGGCCCGCCAATCTACTCAAATGACGCACAGGAGAAGTTTTCATGACTCGGATCACACCATCCACAAGAGTGCAGTGTGATGAGATACAATCCGACCAAACTAGTGTAGACATCATACACAAGATCTGATTTTGCAGATGCCAGAATATATGTATACCTGCAAGCGGATGGCATACCAGGGCGATAGTGGCGGGCTTGGCCGACACTGCAGAGTACTGCCACTCCTGTCAGAGTAAAAAACCAACGAACAGCAACCCCTTCAACCACGGAACAGATCCGATCTCGTGACGCTGGACCAGCGCACATTTCTCTCGTGGGAGACGAAGAACCATCGACCTTACAACAATATACCAAGTGGCTTTTCCGTGAATGCTTCCATTCCAGAAACGAAACAACAGGGAGAGAAAGATTGCAGATCTTCACTCTGCCCAACAAACTGCAGCGTAGAGCCCTAAACCTCCCTAGAGCGGTACCACTAGTCCAACGACCTCTACGGGGGGGAAAAAATGGTCCGCAAAGCAAGACACATAGGACTTCTGCAAACTTCAAAGAAACACCCAACAAAAACTTATGACCCACATAATGCAGCCTACATATGCAAGAACAAGCTTCACATCTCCAAATCCAAGCTCCACAATCTGTAGAGAAAAAAACTGCGACATTACAGGGGTAGACAGAGAAACCGTGCGGTCGACACGAAAAACACAAAAGTGGGAAGAGAAAGGAGGAACCAAGACTCTATAAATCGGTTTGTAGTTTGTGCTACCAACACAACTGCAATTTCTTGATGGCAAGCGGAGAAAGGTGCATCTAAAAGCACCTCCATGGCAAAAGGTAGAAAACACGTTCAAGTCATTAATTTTTCGTCCTTGTCCTTCGCTCTGTTGCGCATTCCTCCTCGCTACGGTACTTCGCGGGTTATTAATAATGCAGTCCCACAAACTTCCTAGTGATTCTAGGGAGCTGCTACCCCCCTCTGTCTGCCGCATGTTTCTCTTGTCTTCTTGCACATGTTTTTCGGCCCTACATGGTTCTGCATGAAACCACGTAGCACGGTTCTACATGTTCTTTTATGAAGCAAAAAATGACAATTTTCGTCATATTTTATAGTACTGCTCTAAATATTTTTATTGTTCTGCTCCGCTTTCCGATTCTAAATCTGAACTTCCCGAGGAAAGGATATGGTACTAACCACTGCCATAGATTGAAGCGCCGAGTGACGCTTGATTTCTTTCTTGTTCAAAGAACTCCTACAGTCAAAAGTCAAACCCTGCGACAGAACCACACGGTTCTCCGCAGGGCTGCACTGTCAGGCCCAGAAAGGGCGTGGGACAGCAGAGCTCGGGGGGGCGGGGGCGTGTTGCGTGATTCTATAATTAGTATACCATGAGCTTCTTTTTTTTGGTGTTGAATTTTCGCCAATTTGCTAAATATGTTTCAAAGGGCAGATTCTGTCCCAGATTTTCTGTTCTAAGCAAAATCGCCTGAAAACGAATTTTTTATTAAAATTGTCTGTCAGATTTTTGCTATTGTTTCCAGCAGGTAGCCAACATACGTAATGACTTTAAATAATTTTTAGTTTCATATCTGGTCCATAGCCAGATGTGGCTAAACCTTCTTGAGGATGATTATCACTTGAGGGACATCACATACTTGAGAAAAGGAACACTGGTACTGCCATGGTAGCCAGGGTGAACCAGCACCCACGTTAGCACCTTAATCTTTTTGAGTGAGGCCCTTAGTGGCCATATTAAGCCCCAAAATTGTTGGACTTGAACTCGGACATGCTGATTTAGACTATTTAGAGGATATGTGTAATATTTAGAAATAATTTAAATGGATTTTGGGATTTTACCATGGTACCAAAGTGGTGACCTGCCATGGTAGCTTCCACACAAAAGATTTTTACTATGGTTTCTGAGAGGTAGCCAACATACAAAAAGAATTTTAAAGAATTTATACTTTCATATCTGATCTGTAGCCAAATATGTTCTCCAAGTTCTCAATGTGATCCACAAGAGCTGAACAAGGGAAGAAGGATGCAACAAGCAATTTAAAACAACAAAAAATCAGTCAAGTTGGATAATTGCTGCTAACGGATCTTTGCTATGCTGCAAAACTATGTCCTTATCAATTCCAGGTGGTAAATGCCGATTGGAAAATTTTCACCATCTATCATGACTGTGATGAGGGTTGTAGGAATTCATTCTTTGTTGGAAGTTCTTGAGGTTGAATTTGGAGAGTAGCTTAGAAGGATAGATAGAGCTTAGAGGAGCATGCAGAGCCGAGGGAGTACCCGGGTTCCGGTACTCCAAGGGCTGTACCTCCAAAAATAACCGATGCAGAGAGTTTTCCCCAGTAATACCTGGAGGGTATTCTCCGGGTATCATGGGAGAAAAGAAAAGAAAAGGAAAGAGGCTGTAGTAGCAGCTTTGCCAGCAGAAAGAGGGAAGCTTACAAGCAAGATTTGCACATCCAGAGGTACTGTCGTCAGATATTCTCTGCTCAAGGGATTTTTTCAAGGATAGGAAGCATGGATTGCACACTCTTTCTCCTTTAACCATACCCTCTCCCATCACAATGCTCCATTCATTCCTCATGACCTCAAGAATGCAGTTCTAAGCTAACATCAGAGTCTGGGGTACCTTTACTTCCACAGAAAATTGCTTGACAGGCGCACATTACTTGTTATGAAGTTGGCTGCATATCTTGAATTAACTCTTGGAGAATCCTAAAACATCTATCATTGTCCACAGCTCCAGGACCCAACAAGATTGGATCCACACCTGTGAGTGCTCAACCACAGCAGTGTCTGGTAGCAAGGCAGGCCCCAACGGATGAGAGACGTGCAGCATTTGGAAATATTCTACCACCATCACTGTATGTATGTTAGCTAAGAAACTTGAGCATTCATTCTCCAACAAAAAACAGCAGAGATTGCACAAGGGAAGTCTGTGACAGAGGCTGTCATTGGACCAGCATCACTGTGTGGATGAGACTTGTGCATTCATTCTCCAACAAAATAGCAGAGATTGCACGAGGGAGGTCTGTGACAGACCAGCCCATGGTAACAAGGACCAGCTTGAATTCACCTTGTATGGTTGCTGAAGGAGTGGATGCTGGGGAAGTTGAAACAGGACAGGAGGAGGATTGGGAACCAGCTCACATAACTGATCACCAATCAAGCAATGGGGAGTCATGGGTTCCTCTGGAAGCAGGTTGCAATGTTGAATCCATGCAGAAAATGATTGCCAAAGATTAGATGCTTCACTTGAAGCATTGGCCTTTCTCTCAATGTGGCATATAATTAGTTCTGGATATACTTCAAGGCCAAAAGGGTGGGTGTAGGAAGTAGTTGCAAGTTCCTTGTTCCAGTCTTGGTTTAAGGGTGTTCATGGTGGCCGGTCCTATGAAGAAACAGAGCCAGAATCGGCAGACCCTTGGATTCTATGCCCTAAACAACAATTGGCAGCTCACACTGGGAGCATTGTTTGTTGAAGGCTTTGCTGTGACTGGCTTGTTTGTTGAGGAGCCTGTGGTTTGTTTTTTCTGTTTCCAGATTCATCTACCTGGCATGTTCCTGAGCAATGTATGTTGAAGTCCCTGCAGAGAACAAGGAGTCAACAGAGATGTTGCCCAATCTGCCAATTCTCCCCATTATGTTAAATCCACCTTCTTCCAAGGCATCCTGCATAGTATTAGAGAGAAAACCTTCAGCTTCTAAAGATGACAATCTTTCAGTGACATTGGATATTGGAGGTTCACCTAATTCCCTTGTGGAGTGGAAGGCTCTCATAGGCTTCATGCTCACCATGCCCAACTTTTGTCTACAAGAGGGAATGAGTCTTTTTTGACTCGCTTGATTCTTGGAAGGCTGGTCTCAGAAGATGAATCCTAGCCTACTGCACTTGGTGTGGGTCTAGAGGTAAGTGCAAGAGAAATTGGAGGCAAGACTCCTGTGCCCCTCCTGATTCCATTGCTATCCTCCTCTAAGTCATCTGGCATAGATCTTGATGATGCAATTGCATGTGAGACTGCATCAATGCCAAATACAACTCACATGGTCAGATTGGGAACAACAGATTTGGATAAATCTTACTGGGGACTAAAAGGTGTGAGCAAACTTACAGTAGCAGAGACTGGTTCAACTCCCCAGAGTTTGATCAAGGGTTTAGGGACAAGTTTGACTATGCCACAAGAACATAGCTAAGAAAATTTCTCTCCGTGGCATTCCCTGTGGATGAAGTTCCTGAGGAAGAGCTCCCTGAGGCTGCATTTTTATCAAGCATTGGCTGGAGAAAGGACTGTATCTCCAGTAGAAAAAATTCTGATGTCCTTCAGCATCCAGCCATGACTTCATGTGAAGTCAGGAATGGATTGAGCAAATACTTGAAAAGAACACACTGTGCATCCAAGGTCACTAGTGCACACCAGTCATTGGAAGTGAAGGATTTCAGCATCACTGGGCACAACAATTCAGAGGCAGCAGTGTACCCGGAGGCTCCTGCACTGGAGTCAGGGTCATTTGTTGGAAGCATGATCTCAAAAGCATGTCTAGAACACAGAGTTTAATACCCACCAACATCCCCCACTGGAACAAGGTGAGAGAAATTTTGTTTGACTGAAATATCATAAATGCTCCTTGACATTGTAAAGAATCTAGTTGCCAGCTTCTCTGCACCTGATCTTATTTTGAAATCCACTTCCTTGTCTACCAAGAAAAGTCCAAACAATTGTTGCTTGTCTTCATGTGATTACTGAATGGATGTATGATGCATTTGAGTTGAAGTATTGAGCTTCTGGTGTGTGCTTGTACAGAAAAAAATTCTAAGAAGAGAAGATATTTTTGCGGAACAAAAATCTGGAGACAATCACACAATATTTGTAAATTGTGTTGTCAATGCTTCCCATGGCCAATCAAGGAAATCACAAGTCCAAGGCTAGAGTTGTGACGAATCCACAATTTGACACACTGAGATAATCAAAATGTTTTAAGTTGTGATAAGTCCACAATTGAATCAAGTAAACACTTGAATTGGGAACAACAAAATAAGTCCAATTGCACCAAGCTTTGAAGTTTCCCAAACTCCAATCCCAAATTTTCCAATTTGTGGCATTGAAATAGTCAAAATGTCTTGAGTTATGACAAGTCCACAATTGAATCAAGTAAACACTCCAACTTGGAATAACCAAATGAGTCCAGTTCCACCAAGCTTTGAAATTTCCCGAACTCCACTTGCAAATTCTCCAATTTGTGACACCCAAATAATTGAAATGTCTTGAGTTGTGACAAGTCCACAATTGAATCAAATAAATACCCCAATTGGGAATAATAAAATAAGTTCAATTCCACCAAGCTTTGAAGTTTCATGAACTCCATCAACAAATTCTTCAATTTGAAGCACTCAATTAATTGAAATGTCTCAAGTTGTGACAAGTCCACAATTGAATCAAGTAAACACCCCAATTGGGAACAACGAAATAAATCCAATTGCACTAAGCTTTGAAGTTTCCAAAACTCCATAGGCAGATTCTCCAAGTTGAGGCACCCAGATAATCGAAATGTCTTGAATTGTGACAAGTCCAGAATTGAATCAAGTAAACACCCCAACTTGGAACAACAAGATAAATCTAGTTCCACCAAGCTTTGAAAATTCTTGAACTCCATAGGTAGATTCTCCAATTTGAGGCACCCAAATAATCAAAATGTCTTGAGTTGGGACAAGTCCATAATTGAATCTAATAAACATGCCAACTATTGACAATTAGATAAATCGACTTTCACCAAGGTTTAAAATTTCTTGAACTCCACTACGAGATTCTCCAATTTATGACACCCATATAATCGAAACGTCTTGAGTTATGACAAGTCCACAATTGAATCAAATAAACACCCCGACTACCAACAATGAATTAAGTTGAATTTCACCAAGCTTTGAAGTTTTTCGAACTCCACTGGCAAATTCTCCAATTTGAAGCACCTAGATAATTGAAATGTCTTGAGTTGTGACAAGTCCATAATTGAATCAAGTAAATACCCCAACTCAAAACAAAAAGATAAATCCAAGTGTTTGAATTCCTTCAATTGAAACATGGAGTTAGGTAATGCCTTTAAATTCGAACAAAATGTCAAATTCAACTCATTTAACTTCAATAATTTCCCAATATCCTTGGGAAGTTCTTTAAGAGCTTTGTAATTTGAAAGGATCAATGTCCGCAAATCCTTGTAAGGGATCTATAATCCAACATTGCAAAAAGTAAAATGTTTTCATTAGTTTATTATCACAACCCTAGCCTTGGGCTTGCGATGGAGGTGAAGGGGTTGCAAGGATGCAGGCCAAAAGGAAGCCCGGGAGCCACATTGCATGCTCCCGGGAGTGTAAGAAAGTGTGAAGGAATGCACCTTCACATTCCCAAAACAACTCCCACTTGGGAGATGGAGTCTCAGTGGCCTCCTGAATCTTTGGGGGCGATTTCATGGGTCAAAACTCAATGGTTTGAGGCGTTCTTTATATTGTTGGAAAGACCTTGGAACATAAATGTTCGAAATGGGCTTGCATTGCTCATTTGGACATTTAAAACACAAGTTATGGCCAAAAGAAAGGCCAAGAGTCAAATTGGTAATTTTAGTCCCGACCACTAAAAGTCAAAAATCAACCCGATTCCATTACGTGCAGATGGCGTGCGACATACCGTTGAAAAGCTCTCAATGAGGGCTATAACTTTTCCTTAGACTTCATCTCCATCCGAGGTCTTCTTGCAAAATTATGGCGCCCCAAAATTGTGGGAGTCCCAACTTTGGCAATTCCCTCGGGACAAAAAGCGATTTGGATGTGGGCCCCATGGGAAGCCACAAAGTATACTATAAGGGGGAAGGTGGTGGCTTCCCTCAAGTCCGGGCCGTGGTGAGTCTTGTGTGTCCAAGTTGCCCGTGGCTCATCCTAGCACCAAAGGTGTTCCAACTACGCACTAACAATCCTTGAGGATCTTTGCATACAAAAAGACACTATAATATTTGACCTAAAACAAGACATCCTTGCTCTGGAAAACAAGGTAGTCTATTTTCCTTAGAGCCACGGCTATTTCCATCTCTAAAGATGACCTTATGATTTTGATGCATAGTCTTTTCATTGTGATACAACACACAAGTGATAATACTACATTTGTAACATGACCATAGTTGACGCACTCCCAACCCTGTTGAAAGACTCAAATGTGAGTCTAAGTGAAAGACAGTGGAAGAGGGAAGAGTTAAGACGCGCTCCCTAGCTCACAACACTTTGAGGGGGTAGAGGGGCGTGTTGGAGCTCCGGGATGGGACTAGGAAAAATTGAGAAGCTTATTCACTCACACAGGCTTGCACACAACCCACACAAAGTGGTTAGTGCATAGTTGGAGCACCTTTGGTGCTAGGACGAGCCACAGGCAACATGGACACAAAAGACTCACCATGGCCTGGACTTGGGGGAAGCCACCACCTTCCCCCTTATGGTATACTTTGGGCCTCTCCACGGGGCCCACATCCAAATGGCTTTTCTCTCCCAGGACTCCCGCGCAAGAGTCCCAAAATCCCGCCTTATGGGACTCCCGGGACTTTGAAGCCCCATAACTTTGCGAGCAGACCTTGGATCGAAGTGTAGTCTAAAGCAAAGTTGTAGCTCTCATCAAGAGCTTTCCAACGGTATGTGGGACGTCATCTGCAGCCAAGTATTTCAGGTCGATTCCTAACTTTTTCTAGTCGGGAGTCAAATTGACAATTTGACTCCCGACCCTTCTTTTGGCCATAACTTGTGTTTCAGATGTCCAAATGAGCAATGCGAGCCCATTTTAGATATATATACGTTCCAAGAGCTTTCTAATGATATAAATAACGTCACAAGCCATTGAGATTTGACCCTTCAAATTGCTCTTTGAAGTTTCAGGAGTCCACCAAGACTCCATCTCCTAAAGTGGGAGTTGCCTTGGGAGTGTGAAGGCTCACTCCCTCACACTCCCCTACACTCTCGAGAGTCTTTAATGTGACTCCCGGGCTTCCCCTTGGCTCGCACCCTTGCAACCCCTTTGCTTTGGTCGCGAGCCCAAAGCTAGGGTTGCAACAATAATTTCATGTGTCAACTTCACAATTTGTGTATCACTTTATTTAAACGATAGAAACATTGGTGAGTTATTTGTGAATGTAGGTCATGATGGGGCCATTAATGTCAGGGTTGATGGCACATGTGAACAGTGCAATGATGCACTTGGTGCTGGATATCCAAACATCTGCTTGCTCCTTTTTGGACTTACTTGTTCATCACTACCCTGCTCTTATTTTGCCCTCCTCAAGCCAGGTCTGAACTCTGAACCTATCTACATAATTCGAGCATTACGAGTGTAATGCCAGTGGCTGATGGTTGTTTGACCAAGAAAAAAACAAGCCGGTGCCTGGCTATTTTAATGTAATGTTGTGGCTATTTTTGTTGATTTTTTTGATTTTTTGTTACTTCTTGTAACTTTTTTTATTGCTCATAAGTTTTGT
>Ga0209208_10000186_pt1 | contig 72011 bp, 55 predicted proteins | sample S1TSphfallax_3_FD_187694 | JGI IMG/M metagenome (GOLD analysis project Ga0209208, IMG submission 187694) | Host-associated microbial communities from peat moss isolated from Minnesota, USA - S1T2_Fd - Sphagnum fallax MG (SPAdes) (version 2) | ecosystem: Host-associated > Plants > Peat moss >... | reverse complement strand
TTATCGAAGACGCCGACCTCCCAGCGCGTGGTGCCCTCGGTCGAGTAAAACAGAACATGCCTGTCGCCCAGCGGAAACAGGTCCGGACACTCCCACATTTCGCCGCTCGGCACCGGATTCGAATAGGACTGTCCATTCCAGACGCCCTCGGCCAGCGGGTGGAGATACTCCCATTGCACCATGTCGCGCGAGCGGTAGAGCAGCACCGCGCCGCCCACCTGCGGAAAGCCGGAACCCACGCCCATGTACCAGGTGTCGCCGTCCTGCCACGCAAACGGGTCGCGGAAGCCAGTCACCTGCAACCCCGGCGGCCCATCGATAACCGGCGTGGTTCGCTTCACGAAGCTGCGCAAATCCGGGTCCATCGACGTGGCAATCGCCTGCACCTCTCTGAGCCCCTCGTTGCGAATCGTCTCGCGCTCGCGCGGCACCTTGGTTACGGCGGTGTAGACGATGCTGCCGCCCTCGCCGCCGGGCAAAACGCCGCCGGTAAAGGTACCATACGCGTCGATCGCCCCCTCGGTGGGCGCCAGCGCAATCGGCAAATGCTCCCAGTGGACAAGGTCGGCGCTCATGGCATGATGCCACCCTCGCCCGCCGTAGCTGCCATGGAAGAAGACATGGTGATGCCCGCCAAAAAACCGCGGCGCGCAAGGGTCGCCCACGCTGCCGGCCTGCGGTAGCAGATGATACTGCGGCCGCAGCCGGTCCCGCATCAGCTTGTCGCGTAAAGAAGCTTCCGGCGCGTTGGCCGGGGATTGCACCAGTTCCGCGGCGCCGGAGATGCCATTGTGGATAGCCAGCAACGTGGAGACGGAAAGAAAATCGCGTCGATTCATAGGGAACTCCATGGCCAAGGGACTCGACGATCGACCGATTTGGCCACCGATACCATAGCAGCCCGAGGCTGCCAGGAAAAAGGCGATGCGGATTTCGTGAGATCCGGCTCACAGGTACTCGCGTCCTCGCCAAGTCGCAAGTATTTTAAGGGAACGCCATCGTATGTACATCAATCAGCTAGCAATTCCTTAGGGCGAAACGGCGATTTATGTGATTCTTCCGCATATATCGCCATTTCGCTGTATAGTATCTCTATGTTATTGCGGTTCCGCTGTAAGAATTTCCGATCTATACGAGAGGAGCAGGTCATCTCGCTCGTAGCAGAGAAGACACGCTCGAACGAAATGGCCAAATCGCTAATCGATACACCATTCGCCGACCTCAAACTTCTACGCTGCGCAGCGGTATATGGGGCTAATGCTTCCGGTAAGAGCAATGCCTTGTCTGCTCTGTCCGCATTCCGTGACATTGTCTCCAACTCTCAGCGCCTCTGGAAACCCAACGGCCCGATTCCGGCACACGACCCGTTCCTTCTTGACGAGACATCCCAAACCGAGCCCACTGAATTTGAGGCCAGATTCCTTATCGGTTCGACTCTGTACAAATATGGTTTCATATTTGACCAGAGCATGTTTCGTGATGAATGGTTGATCGATTCCACGAGTCGGGACAAAATCCTGTTCCGCAGAACTACCGAAAGCGGTAAGACAAAAGTCGTTTTCCCGAATCGGAATCTCGGAAGGACTTCGGAAGATGCACGCCATCTCGATGGAATACGGTTGGATGTCAGACCGAACAGCCTATTTCTGTCATCGTCAGCCCAGAGAAATCATCTTTTACTTTCCAGGATTTACACCTACATTAGCGATAATTTAGAGGTTATAAGGGGACAAAATATGCCGCATTTCTTGATGCGGTCCGCGGCAACCTGCTCCGAAGACAACCGGAATCACCAGATGAAAGCAATGCTGAGATTTGCGGACATTGGAATCAGCGATATCGATGTGTCGAAAAGAGATTTGCCAGACGCGGAAAAGAAACCCCTAGTGGCGTTCATAGCAGCACTGAAGGAATCAAATCCAGATGTCTTTTCCCAATGGGAGACAGAAAGCATCAGCTTCCCAAACTTTAAGATACGGATGACGCACATTGGGGCCGGAGGCAAGTCTTATCCGCTCGACAGTTCAAGAGAATCGGACGGCACCCTCGCGTACTTCTCCATACTAGGGCCATTACTGGATAAACTCCGGGACGGCAAGGTACTCCTAGTCGATGAATTGGAGTCCAGCTTGCATCCGACCCTTGCGCGGGGACTGGTCCAAATCTTCAATTCTCCAGACCTAAATCCTAATGGCGCTCAAATTGTCTTTACGACGCACAACACAAACCTCCTAGACCTGAGCCTTTTGCGGCGCGACCAGATTTGGTTCACGCAGAAAAGCATCGAGGGAGCCACAAGCATTCAAAACCTGTTTGACTTTAGCCCTCGGAAAGACCAGGACATTGAGGCCGCCTATCTTGGGGGACGATTTGATGCTCTGCCATTTCTAGACGATCGCCTGCTGTTTGAGTCGTTGACATAAAAGATGCTTTAGCCATGAATCCGTCGTAGATTAGAAAGGAGCTCCGAGTGCCGAAGAGGCAAAGCTATAGAAAAGGGTCGAAGAAAAAGCCACAAAGGAAGAAATTCCTAATCGTCGTCGAAGGCGTCGTAACCGAGTGCGACTACATGAATGCGATTCGACGCTCCTTGCGGCTAAGCAGCGTGACCATCGAAATCGCGACTGGCTATACCGACCCGGTCGGTATCGTGAACTCTGCCAAAAAGCTCCGCAAATCCGCCTTCAAGAGCGATCCCTACGACGAAGTTTGGTGCGTTTTCGACGTTGAAGCAAAGGTCACTCAGCAGGCGCGACACGGCCTCGCTGAGGCAATCGACTCGGCCAAACGTTCCAAGATATCGGTCGCGATCTCGAATCCTTGCTTCGAGATCTGGTTGCTCTGGCATAAGGAATCCCGAGAAGGCTATACAACGTCGGACGTCGCGCAGAGGCGGTGTCAGGAAATTGGGATCACGGATGCCGATGACGGGAAGGATATTCAAGACGTTGACAACCTAGTCTTGAACCACTACGAAGCTGCAAAGGAAAGGGCCTCCAACATGGAGGCCGCTCACGATCGGAATCTAGCTGCAACGCCGGAAGTCAGAAACCCTTCTTCCGGCGTCTTTAAGTTGGTCGATGCCATTTTCGCAGCGTTTCCACCCCGAAAATGACCTACAGCTCCTTGACGCCCTCGACAAACGCCCGCAGCTTGCGCGAGCGCGAAGGATGCCGCAGCTTGCGCAGCGCCTTGGCTTCAATCTGCCGGATGCGCTCGCGCGTCACCTGGAAGCTCTGGCCCACTTCTTCAAGCGTGTGCTCGGAGCCGTCTTCGAGGCCGAAGCGCATCTTGATGACGCGCTCTTCGCGTGGGGTCAGGGTGCGCAGCACCTGCGAGGTGTACTCCTTCAGGTTCACGCTGATCACCGCTTCCGAGGGCGAAACCGCCTGGCGATCTTCGATGAAGTCGCCGAGGTGCGAGTCTTCCTCTTCGCCGATCGGCGTTTCGAGCGAAATCGGCTCTTGGGCGATCTTGAGCACCTTGCGCACCTTGGCGACGGGAATATCCATGCGGCGGGCAATCTCTTCGCTCGAAGGTTCGCGGCCCAGCTCCTGAACCAGTTGCCGGCTCGTCCGGATCAGCTTGTTGATCGTCTCGATCATGTGTACCGGGATGCGGATGGTGCGCGCCTGGTCGGCAATGGCGCGGGTAATCGCCTGCCGGATCCACCACGTCGCATACGTCGAGAACTTGTAGCCGCGCCGGTACTCGAACTTGTCCACCGCCTTCATCAGGCCGATGTTGCCCTCCTGAATCAGGTCGAGGAACTGCAAGCCGCGGTTCGTATACTTTTTGGCGATCGAAACCACCAGGCGAAGATTGGCCTCGATCAGCTCGCGCTTGGCCTTCTCCGCGTCCATGTCGCCCTGGATCATCTCGCGCTGGGTGCGGCGCAGCTCGGCGACGGTAACGCCGGCCTCCTGCTCCAGCTTTTCGAGATCGACATGGCAGTTGCGCTGCTGGCGCTTGTATTCCTTCTTCAGGTCCTCGGATTTCGACGCCTCGAACTTCTGTTCGAGGGATTTGATCTGGCGCTCGAGCGAACGCATGATCTCGACGGTCTTGTTGACCTTGTCGAGCAGCCGCTTGCGCTCCTGGCCGGTATACTTCAGCTCGCGCACGATGCGCGAAATGAAGACCATCTCCCGCGCGATGAGCCAGCGCGTCTTGCGCGCCTCGCGTGCCTTGGTTTTGGCCGCGAGAGTGTCCATCTTTTCGGCGAGCAGGGCGATCTTCTTCTGGTGCTTCACCAGCGCGTCGATGCGGACGGCGGTCGCGCGCACGCGGGCCTGCACCACGTCTTCGGTCAACTCTTCCTCGTCGAAGGTGACCACTTCCTTCACGTTGCGGACACCGCGTTTGAGGTCCTCGCCGAGAGCCACAATCTCGCGAATGACCACCGGCGAGCGCGATAGCGACTTCAAGACGCGCATCTGCCCGCGCTCGATGCGCTTGGCGATTTCAACCTCGCCCTCGCGCGTGAGCAGCGGCACGGTGCCCATCTCGCGCAGGTACATGCGGACCGGGTCGTTGGTCTTTTCGAGCGTCCCCGGGGTCAGGTCCAGCTCGACGTCTTCGCCCTCTTCGAGGTCGAAGTCTTTGTCGCCGCCGAACTTGGGCCCGTCGAGCAGGTCGATGCCCTGGGTGCCGATGGTGGTAATCAGGTCGTCCAGATCGTCGGCATTGTGCATATCGTCGGGCAACATGTCGTTCACGTCGCCGTAAGTCAGATAGCCCTTTTCTTTGCCCGAATCGATCAGGTTGGAAATATCGTCGTCGAATTTGTCGTCAATGGCCAAAGCGCTCACATCTCCTGCGCGCAAAATTCCCGCGCTCAAATATCGTGGACTGGGTCTCCGCGGTGGCGCACGGCTCTGGAACGGTTATCGGCGCGCAAGCTGAATCATCTCAGCGGCCGAGTTCCGTACAGGCAAAAGTGCCCAACAACATCGGAGAGCGATGTCCGGTTGAGTTGCTCGGATCAGGAATGTTGGCGCAATCGGCCTAATTTGGCCTGCCCGCGAGCCGTAGCTCTCCTGTGGGGCAATGGGGCGCTCATCCTTCAGAGAACAATAGAATATCACAACGCACCTCCCGGATTAACAGCAAAATACCAGCGAAAGTCAAGTATTTTGTCGCGGCATTTTTGTAGATCCGTCCCAGCCCCAATTCCGGCGGGATTTCGTGCAGTCTTACCCTATATAGATGTAGTTCCCGGCCATTTAGTTCCGCGACCTGCGGCCATCGGCGCTCAAACCGTTACGGGTCCAAATTGCTAGAGCTTCAGCGAACTGACCTCCTGCGCCGGTAGCCTAGTGGCTCCAGCCGGCAGCGGCAAAATCCTTCTGCCGCTCACGCCGGGCGTTCTTGGACCGGCACCCACCGCTTTTTCGGTCAGCACCTAGTTGGGCGTGGTGAGCGCTCCGCCGACTGGAACCGGAGTCCTTAACGCCAGAGTGATCCCAGCGGCTTACACCGTCGCTCCGCCTACGATCGGAACAACTAGCGCGTCGCCCACGTTCGAACGGATCGACGGCGCTACCGTGCCGCTTGCGCTTACCAGTTTCACCATCGCCGGCGGTAAGTGCCATACCGGCAACCCCTACGGCCCGTGGGTCGCAAGAGCAGTCAATTGCATCGCCGCGGTTACCCTTTACACCCAGCCGCTTGGGTTCGATTGAAACGCAGGGGCGCGATGGCGACTATCGGATGCCAATCTCCGTCAGCAGCGTTGGTTTGGCTTCGTCCACGGCGATGAGGTTGTGACAAACGGAGCAGTCGTTGGTGATGCTCTTACCTGACCTCGAGTTATGATTGCCGTCGTGGCAGCGGAAGCATCCGGGGTAATCGTTATGCCCCAGGTTATTCGGATGGGAGCCCCAGCCGACCTTCATAAACGGAAAGACATTTCTCGCATAGATGCCAGCCAGCGCCCTTGCTCCCTGATCGATCCGCGCCCGTTGGCTATGCCATACCAGCGGAAACTGCGACCGATAGAACCCCTCGAATCCCGATGCGATCTTCTTAGTGGCTTCCTCTTCGGACTCATAACTTGCTTTTATCAGCAATAGCCCTTGCCGGTGGGCGAACGGAAGAGAGGCGCTCGGAGCGCCCAGGGCCATGTCTTTATCGAGTGCTTCTTCGGGCGTTTCAAATGAATGGGCAGCGCGGTTATGGCAGTCGATGCAATCCATGACGTGTTTTTGCCCGGTTCCTCCAACGTTCGGATTCGCCGTAAACTCAGTCGTAGAGCCGTCGTCGTTCTTCTTGCTTACCCACGAGATCGTCTGGTTGGCGGCGTCCGTCGATATGTATTCGATATGGCTCAGATGGGCGCCGTGAATTCCGCTCAAGCTGCCAAACCGATTGCGTCCGCCGATATGCATCAACGCGATGCTTCGCGTGATGGAATTGTTCTCGTCGTCGCCATAGGTGGAACCGACCAGCAACTTATCCGTGGAGAATCTCTCCGGATTGTGGCAGTTGACGCAGGTATATCGCGCGGCCGGGACTTTGCCGTCTGCCATGATGGGGCGCGGATAAGTATGCAGCACCACCATGAGCAACTGAACGGTGCCATTTACCTTGGCATGAAGGTACCCTGGAACCCCCGGCGCGACGTGGCACTCGGTGCAGGCCACTCCGCCATGCGGAGCGAAATGGTAGGCGGTGAATTCAGGCTTCATCACATGACAGGCCTGGCCGCAAAAGCTGGTCGTATCCATGTAGGCCACACCGCGGTAGCTCGCCGTACCGACGATTACGAAGTTGATCAGCGTGGCGACGATGACGAAGTCCAGGCCGTGGCGGAAGACCGGATCGGCGAAATCGACCTTGGGATACTCCGCAGGCAATTGGCTTTCAGCCTTGAGCCGCCGGTGGCGAAACCAGATGCCAACGGGAATAAGCGCCAGCCCGAAGACGAACAGAGCGGGCAGGCATAGGTCGAAGATAATGCCCAAATAGGGATTGTTGGAGCCGGCGTGACCGAAGACCGCCACGATCCAAAAGCCAACGAGAGTCATGGCGGAGGCGGTGGTGATTGCGCCTCCGATCAGACTCACCGGATTGTTGCCGAAGAACAAGAACGGCCTGAGCCAGTTCTTGCCGAAGTCGCTCAAGCGATTCATCCGCGCTATGCTCCGATCGTTATTTTCTTGCAAAGGTACGAATGTAGGCGACTACCGCTTTGATGTCTCCGTCGGAGAGTTTGGCGGCGTAGGCGGGCATCTTACCTTTGCCGTTTTTCGTAGCGGCGATCAGCTCCGCATCGGACTTGCCGGCGATCTGTGGATCGTTGAAAGGGATCGCCTTCATTGCTTTGCCCGCGGGCGTGGCGCCCATTCCGTCCGCTCCATGGCACATCTGGCACTTGGCCTTGTAAGTTGCGGCTCCCGATGTTTGGGCGTGAACGGCACTTATTGCGATCGCGATGCCGATGCCTAGAAACGCGGCGCGAGCGGTTTGCTTGAACATAGTCGATTGCTCCTGAAGGTAAGGTTGGGATTGCGACTGTTAGAACTCGTAATGGAGGCTGAGGGTCACATTGTTGGCATGAAAGTTCCTTGGCGCGGTCAAGCCCGAAGGCGATTCCGTACGGCCGGTGGGATAAGGCAACGACACGCAAGGAACGACCGTGGAGGTTGTGGATGTGGACGTACTGCAGTCGGGCGAGCCTGAGGGTCCGCCTTCGCCGTAGCCGAAGAAGTTATACTCCGATTTCGCTATGAACCCCGGATGGATCGTCCATGCGAGATTGAGAAAGGGCGACTGGTAAGTCGAGTCCAGCGACCCGTTGACGGACCGCGCGTCGTTGAAAAACTGATTTCCATCGACAGAGCTGATGCGGTAGCCAAGTCCGGATTGGATTCTCTTGACGGGAGATAGCGTAAAGGCCACGGAACCGAACTGGGTGGGAGCATGCATGAAGTCTCTGGCGCGCCAGTCCACAAGCTGGGTCGTCGATCCTCTTGCGTAGACGCCGAGGCATACATTGGGAGCGCCGGCGCTCGTGGTTGAGGCGGTGCCGGGCAGTGTGCTCGTAGCGCCATTGTCGTAGCAGATATTAGTCGCCGTATACACATCGCTATAGGCGTAGTTGAAGTCGAACCCGTAGCGTTCGCTGGGTGTGATCGCCGCTCCCAGGCTCACGATGCGGCTGTAGTCGACATGATTGAGCGGACCCTCGTAGGGATCGTCCCCCGCTGCGACGGCGCTCTGATTGTTGTTGGTGTTGTTATGTCGCTCCATGTCGTTGAATGCGCCTGAAATCGTGGCCCAGGGCCTTGGCCTGTACATGGTGTGGACTCGATAGCGCTTGGTTTGACGGGGACTGACGGCGGTAAATACATTGTCTGCGTAGAGAATTTCCACCGATCCGTTGAGTGTCCAGTTAGCTGTGGGGCGCAGGGCCGCGTTGAGGATTCCTCCATTTTCATTGATGGTTACCGTTCCATCGCCGGTGGCGCCGACAGCCAATGGGATGTTATGAGGAAATCCTTGAGCGACGGTGTGGGTCTCGTGGCGATAGGTAAGCGAGAGCGTCGCGCGAGTCGAAGCATCCCATGTGGCCGTCAGGTTATTGGTAAGGAAGTTCTGCCCGAAGTACGCGAAGATTGGAACGCCAACCGCGCCACTGCCTTCCAGGGTCGAGGAGCCGGGGGCGCCTCTGGTAGTGATCAATCCACCCGAGTAGTTTATGGTTTCACTGCCGGCAGTTGCGGGCGTCGACTGAGTAACTGCGCTCGTGATGGTTGCCCTGCCCGGTTGGTGAGCGCTGGAGTAAGTGATTTGGTCGGAAAGGGTGAAGTTTTTCGACGCCTGCCAAACAATGCCGTAGTCGGCGGCGACGACTGCGCGATGCGCCTTTGCCTGGGCCGTATAGGTGAGCGAACGAGTCGTGCCGTTCAGTCCCTGGTAGCTATCGTAGTAGTCAGGCAGGTTCATGTTGGCGCTTGTATAGCGGAAGTCGCCGCTCATTGCGAGGTTCCGGATGCGGGAGCTTTGCATCCGAAAAATCTCTGTGGGATAGAGAATTCTCGTCGGCTGCGATCGCAGATAGCTGGTGACCACGGCGCAGGCGGCGTTGATGACGGGAAGCCCGCCGGCGGCGGGCGGGGCAGAGAAGATGGGCGTTGCGCCGATGCTGTTAGCATTGCAGGCGCTTTTGGTGGGATAGGGCGTCTGGCTGTCGTAGTCGTCGAGAGCCACCTTGGTGCCGTCCGCCTCCTGGGCAGTGAAATCGCCGGGGGCCATGATGAAGTAGGAGTCCGCTTTGTAGTGGTCGATTTCTTCGGCAAAAGTCAGTGTCGTGTCCTTGAGCGGCTTCCAGTCGATCGATCCGGTGAAGTCGTCGGTGCTGTTACGCTGATACTCCTCAAGGATGGCATCGTATTTGGCGAAGGGATAGCCGCTTGGGCTGAGACTAGGTCCCTCGAAGACATTTTGGGAGTATCCTACGCGGTAAGTCACTGTGGAGAAGGGAAACAGGATTAAGTTGGTGTCCGTCATGCGGCGCACGGTGTTGAAGAGGAAGGGCGATTGCTCCACCTGCGGCCAAGCGAACTTACCTGTAGGAGCGTTTGCCGGTCCGATGGGAAACGATTGCCCGCCGGGAATGTTGGGATTGCCCAGAAGGTCGTAGTCGAAGTACTGGCGATCGCGGCGGAAGACACCGGAAAACTCGAATAACTTGCCCTTGGAGAAGTCCAGCTTGGTGAAACTGTTTGGATCGCCGCCAAAGCCGGTACTGATGCCGCTAAGGGAATCGATAAGAGCGCTCTTGTTGCCGGGTAGCGCGCGTAAGCCGATGGTCTGGCCAAGGACACGCGGCCCGGACCGCAGATTGACCAACGTATCGTACATGGCGCCGCTGCCGGTGAGGCCGACGATGTGTCCTCCCACGTCGACGGTCTGATGGATGCTGTACCCAGCCGGTGCGGAAATTGTTGTTTCCGGCGCCGGCAGCGGAGTGGCTGACGTCGGGTCTTGGGCAACGGCGATGGCCGCCGATCCGAGCAACGCTCCGGCGGCAATGCCCGCATACAGCAGTCGAAACGTCACCGGAAAGGACCTTCGATCCGACTTACAGGACAACCAGCCCGTGTTCATAACTAGCCTCACTCGAAAACCTGTCGCTTACATCCACTGAGCGCCTGGCGACATCGTCTCAATTACCGAAGAAACGCCGGATTGATGTTCGATCCGTGAATATAGGTGTGGCAACTGGTGCAAGGCGTCAGCTCCGAGGAGCCTGGGCTGAGCCCGTGGACTGCGGCCGAAGCGACAGGACTGTGACACTGGTTGCACAAGGTGTTGATGTTGGGCATGTTCAACAGCCTGGCGTTTTGCGAGCCATGCGGGGTGTGGCAGCCAAGACAACCCTCAGCCTTGACCACGGCATGCTCATATACATACGGGCCGCGTGTCTCGGTGTGGCACTTGGTACATATGGCATTCTGATCGACCGTCGACCTGACGTTGTTGTTGCCGAAGGTGCCATGCGGATCGTGGCAGTCGGAACACTTGATCAAACCCTCGTCTATCCGATGGTGAAACGGCATGGCGAACTGGGGCTTGACGTCGGTGTGGCACTGGAAGCAAAGGCCCGGTTGGCTGACCTTGAGCATGGCAGTCTCGGGAGCAGCCTCATGCACAGAGTGGCAACTTGTGCAACTTACATTGGCCTTGGCATGTGGAGACCGCTCGAAGTTCGGATGAGCGGCTGCGTGGCATTTCAGGCAGGTCGCATCGACGGTCCGGGCATCGGCATTGGCGAGATCGAGGATCTTGGTTTTGTCGCCGCCCGACTCAACGTGCGCCTTTCCCGGTCCGTGGCAGCTCTCGCAGGTGTCGCCCTGGCCGCCGTGTTCCAACGCCAGCTTGGCATGCGGATTGGAGTCGAAGTTCTTGGCTTCCGCAGCATGACAAGTGACGCAGGTTTCCGATCCAACATAGTCCGTGGAATCGGTGTGGACCTTCGTCGCGAGGGGCGCGTCCTTCAAGTGAGCGTGGGGATCGGACTGAGCGAACGCGCGCGGCTGCCAAATGCAGAGGAGCGCTACTGCTATCGCGACGACTCCAAACGATCGTCTTCTCATCCGGCACCTCGATGCGGCATTGCCCAACTGTTGACCTTGTCAATAGCCCGTAGCCGGAGCTATCCGCCAATGACATACCGAATGCTAGGGTCGTCTGGCATCGAAATGCCGTGATGGAGATAGCACTCGCCGCGTCTGCATACGAAGAAGACACCCGCCTATCATGGCCTCGATGGCTGGGCGCGGTCTGAGCAGAGTAGCTCATTCCATTTCTCCCGCGGGAGAGTTAACCAGTCCTCATCGCGCCGGCGAGGAAACGAGCTATACAGACCGCTCTTTGCAGCCAAATGGCGACAAGTCGATTCGGGGGAGCTGTTCGCACTCACCCGTTCCGCGCATTTGTTGTTTTGCTTGCACGAGAACGATGCACGGCCGTAGCACGATGAAGCGTAATGTAACGTTCAGCGACTATTGGCTCATGACCTTCCGCGAGCTTTCGGGCGGCGGTGGCACGATAAATCCGGAGTAAGCGGGACTTTCCCGTTTGCACGAGATACGGTTCAGGGCCGCCAGTACGAAGTCCTCACGGATGCTCGGCAGGCGAGCATTGGAAGTGCACATCCAGTTTCGAACGCAGCGGCCGCTATGTTCTCCATATTGTTGCTGTGTGGAAGGTCAGGAGAGCCTGGCCGGTGGCGCGAATCTGTTCAATGGGCGCCAGAGGAGCGCGAGGCAGGATCAATCTTCCTTGAAAACGCCTTCCGATTCCGGGTATTTACCTGGTCAGGCAGCTACGGATCGCAATTCGGCTACGGGATTTCCAGATACTTCTTGAATTCCAGCCCCGGCAGTCCAGGCGGCTCCGTTTCCACCGGGAATTGCGGGTGAGTTTGGTTCAACGCGATCGTTCTGGATCGAACTTGGTCTCGGGTGCGAGCGGGGGCCAGTCCGCTCAGGTTCCATCTCAAGAGACGACTCCATTCTCTCCGCCGCGCGATTGGCTGCTTGCGGGAAGCGGAATGCGGGGCGGTCGCGATCTTCCCTTTCGCCGACCCTTTCCACTGGTGCCGGAGGACTGTGTCAAAGCTGACGCAGTGTGGACTCTCTACCACCGACCGCGACCCTAACAGCCCTCCTAACTCCTTTATTTTCAATTACTACAAATTGGCCGAGTCCTTGCACTTCTCCCTGGTGCAAGCAGTTGAGCTGGACCAAACCTTTGGAGGACGCTATGAGCAAACTGAGCAATCTGGCAATGAAGACCTTCGCGAATCTGATTTTCGCAGCAACGGCAACAAGCGCGGCGCAGGGCCAGCAGCAGACGCCAGCACCCGAAGTGCAGACCGGCCGCGTGATCGTCGTCAGCATTCAGGACCGCAAACTGGCCCTGGTCGAAGATGGGCAAGTGAAGAAGGTATACACCGTGGCCGTGGGCAAGCCGTCCACGCCCAGCCCCGAGGGCACCTTCACCATCGCGCGTCGCGTCGTCAACCCCATCTACCATCACGGCGACCGCACTGTTGCTCCAGGGCCGAAGAATCCTGTCGGCAGCCGCTGGATGGGCCTGAGCAAGGCCGGCTACGGCATTCACGGAACCAACGAGCCGAACTCAATCGGCAAAGCCGCCTCGCACGGATGCATTCGCATGGCCAAGGCCGATGTGGAGGAGTTCTACGAACTCGTCGCGGTAGGCGACCAGGTTGAAATCGTCGATAAGCCCGACCAACAGACCGCCCGCTTCTTTGCCCCGCCTACTCCAGCTGGCGCGAAGCCCGAGCAGGCGACGGAAGTGGCCAAGACGGGTGCCGATGCGGAACCGGCGCTGAACAAGCCCGCGGCGGGTGCGGCGAGCGCAGCCCCAGTAAGCGGGAACCCAGCTGGCAGCACCCGCTAGGAGGGGAATCCCATGATTCCGCTCACCGAAGCCTTCAACGCACTGGGGTCATTCCTGCTCCAGATCGCCATCGGCCTGCTGATTGAAGAGTTGACTTTCGCAGGCCTTGCCCGGCTCGTACTCGCTTCGCGCGCCGGCTCGCCTCCACCCAGGAAGCGCAATCACCCCGGAGAAAACCCATGCTCGCACTGAAAGTTGCCCTGCTGCTGGCGGCTGCCCTGTTGCTCGCAACCGCCGTTGCCATCCCTCTTTACAGCCTCTTTGTCCGCCTCCGGGCGCAGTTCCGGACGCCGAACGACGATCCGGATTCAGCGGAAACCGGGCAGAACTTCGACCCGATTCCCTGGAAAACCCCGCTCGCACTGGCCATGGTCGCCTGTCTGCCCGCAGTGATTGCCACAAGCATCGTTGTGGTCCCCAGCGGCATGGGCGGCGTTCGTGTGAGCCAGATTGGCGGCACCGAGCCTGGGACGCTCTACCCCGGTGTCCACTTCGTCACGCCGCTCGTTGAGACGGTGCAGACCTTCGATCTGCGCGACCACCTGTTTACCGCAGGCGTCACCGACGACCCCAATCAGGACTTGAAGCAGAAGACCCCGCTGACGGTGCAGTCCCGCGAGGGGCTGAGCATCGCTTTGGCTGTTACCGTCCGCTACCATCTCGACCCGCGCCGGCTGGACCATATGGAGGCGCAGCTTCCGCAGCCGGTGGACAAGGAGATCGTTCCTCCCGTGGTGGCCAGCGCCTGGCGCGAGCTTGCACCGGGCTACACGGTGCAGGAGATTTTCAGCACCAAGCGCGAAGAGGTCCGCGAACGCGCTGCGGCTACGATCAGCCGCAAGCTGGGCGCTGACGGTATCGTCGTCGAGGAGGTGATGCTGCGGGACATTCAACTGCCCGCCGAGTACGCCAAGGGCCTTGAAGGTCTCCTGCTCAAGGAGCAGGAGGACGACCAGATGGGCGTGGCCACCGACATTCAGCAGAAGCAGGTTCGGATCGCCGAGCTACAGGCTGAGGCTGAAGCCGTGGCCAAGGTGAAGGCCTCCGAGGGCGAGGCGCAATCCAAGGTGGTGGAAGCGAAAGGCGAGGCCGACGCCATGCAGTACACGCTGCCGCTCAAGGAAAAGCAGATTGAGCAGAGCAAGCTGGAGGCGGAAGCTCGCAAGGAAGCCACAATCCAGAATGCGCAGGCCGACGCCGAAGCCAAAGTGATCGACAGCAAAGCGGAGCTGGAACGCCGCAACCTCTTTGCCGACGCAGAGGCCAACCGCATCCGGCTGATCGCCAACGCCAACGCGGAGCGCATGAAGAGCGAGGCCGCGCTGCTCAACCAGTCGCCGCTGCTCATCAACAAGATCGTCGCTGAGCGGCTTTCGGACAAGATTCAGGTGATGATGGTTCCCTCCGATGGCAAATTCTTCTTCGCCAACGACATATTCAAGTCGGCGGTCGCCAATCCCGCGCTAAAGCAACAGATTGAAAGCGCGGAGGACTCATCCGACGCGCCCAAGGGCGATTCGCATTGATTAGCGCGGCGGCGGATGGGCCGAAACCCAGTCCCGCCCGCCGCGCTCCATCACTCTCGAAAGCAATTCACGTACGATGGTCGAGAGCAACCTCAGGAAAGGCGCGCCGCAATCATGATTGCCAAGTCGAATCCGATGCGCCTCTTCCTTCTGCTGGCCGTGGTTCTCGCCGTGCGGAAATCTCACGCAGCGAGCCGGTGGGACAAGCCGGCCGCCGATCTTGCCGTCCGCATCGCCGAGATCCTCGGCCCCGGTCAGGCGCAGATTGCTGTCGCCAACCGCTCCACCGTTCCGGCGTCGGAAGTTCCGGGGATCCGCCGCCAGCTCGAGGACGAACTCCGCGCTCACGGCGTCCAGCCCTCCGGCGCGGAAAGCGCGAATCAGATACGCATCACGCTCAGCGAGACCGCACGGGAGCGCCTGTGGGTGGCGGAAATCGCCGAGGGTTCCCAGACGCGGTACGCCATGGTCTCCTTCGCCCGCCAAGCCGGCGCATCCGAGGCACCCCGCGCGGCTATCCTCCTTACGCGCAAGGTGGTCTGGAACTCCTCTGAGCCGGCTGACTCGCCGGGTCAGTCGCCGGTACTCGCGGCGCTCGAAACCCCTTCCGGACTGGTTCTGCTTGAAAGGGATTCAATTGCGATCGAGACCACAGGGGCCAGCGGGTGGCACGAAGCGAAGCGGGTGAATCTCGGGCGAAGCACCGTCGAATCCCGAGATCCGCGGGGAATGCTGGTCCCAGGTACTAACGGCTTTACCGCCTATGCCGCCGGCACGCAATGCCAAGGCAAATACGACGCGAGCGACGCGGCAGCCAGCGAGTGGACGATCCAGTGCCATGAGAGCGACGATCCTTGGCCCTTAAACTCGGAGCCCGGGAACGAGGGCAACCTCTCCACAGGCGCTGCCAATGGAAGATGCTTCTTCAATGCTAGCCGCAATTTCTACACCGGGACCCTTTCGCCAAGCCCCGGCGCGAACTTGCCACCCTTTTTCTCGTTGGCCGTCCTGCCCGGCCCGAGGATCGTCGTCGGCGGCATCGACGGTAAGGTCCAAATGCTGGACGGCCCGAGCCTGAAGCCACTTGCTGGAACACGCGACTGGGGCAGCGACTTCGCCGCAATCCACACCGGCTGTGGATCGGGAACGCAAATCCTCGCCAGCAGCTCCGGCGAAGCGGAAAGCGACAGCCTGCGGGCGTACGAAATCGACGCCGAGGAAGCCGTGCCGGTCAGCGGTCCGCTGGAGATGGACGGCACCGTGACCGCGCTCTGGACCGCTCCCGGCGGAGCCAGCGCTCTGGCCGTAATCCGCAAGAGCCCAACCGAATTCGAGGTGGCCCGTGTTGCCGCGCTCTGCCCGTAGCCTTCTTGCCATGCTGTTTGCGTGCTCTCTGTGCGCGGGCGTTTTGCAGGCTCGTACGCGTCCGCGATACGGGGGCACGATCCGTGTCCTCGTCGACACCGACCCGCTACAGGCACCGAACGGCGCGGCGCTCCGGCTGGTGTTCGATGGCCTCACGCAGCCCGGAATCGATCTCGAAAGCGACCTCCAGCCCGCCCTCGCCCTTCGCTGGGTGAGCGAAAACAATAGCCACCGCTGGCAGTTCTGGCTTCGCCCCGGCGTGGTATTTCAAGATGGCGCGCCGTTGACCGCAGTCGCCGTGGCCGCCTCGCTCAACCAATCCTGCCGCATGACCGCCTGCCCCTGGAGCGGGGTCCACATTTCCGGGCAGTCGGTCGTCTTCATCGGCGAGTCGCCCATGCCCAATCTGCCTGCGATGTTGGCGCGCCCCGAGTTTCTCATCCGCGAACTCCCCGCAACGGCAAGTTCGGAAACCCCGCTCCCGATCGGCACCGGACCCTTCCGAGTCAAAGACGGAACCGCCGCTACCATCCGCCTGGAAGCCAACGAAGACTGCTGGCAAGGCCGCCCGTTCGCCGATGCCGTCGAATTCCGCCTGGCACACGCCAATCGCGACCTGTGGGCGGAACTCAGCACGGGGAAGACCGACCTGATCGAAATCGCCCCGAGCGAGATCCGCGCTGCCCGCCAGCGGCAATTGCGCGTGATTCAGGCTCCGGACGCAAACCTGCTCGCTCTCGAAGTCAACAATCCCAACCTTGCCCCGCAACTGCGCGCGGCCATCGCGCTTTCCGTCGACCGCGCCGCGCTGCAGCAGGTCATCTTCCAGAAGCAGGCGGACGTCTCCGCCAGCCTGCTCCCGGCGGCGCTTTCCGGCTACAGCTTTCTCTTCCCCACAGACCGCGACCTGGCCGGCGCGCTGGCCCAGCGTGGCGGCGTCAACCCGCCCCCGCTCACGCTGGCGGCGGACGCCGGCGCGCCCATGCAACTGGCCGCGCAGCGCCTGGCGCTCAACCTGCATGACGCCGGTTTCACCGTCAAGGTCGTCCCGCTGATCCCTGGCCTCAACGTCACCCAGCGAGCCGACTTGGTCCTGCGCAGCCTCCCTGTGGCCGGCATCTCGCCGGGAGCCACGCTTGAATGGACGCTGCACAACCTTGAGATCAATGCACCGGTCGCCCCCGCCGAGCCGGTCGTCGCCTTCCTGGCTGAGCGCGATTTACTGGCGCAGCACACGGTGGTTCCTCTGCTCTTTCTGCCGCGCGCCTGGGTTGCATCGAGCCGTCTGCGCGATCTGCATCTCGAAGCCGATGGCCTGCCCGACCTCGCCAACGCGAGCCTCGTTGAGGGCGAACTGGCCAGAACGAGCGTGGAGCGCGCGCCATGAGCCTGCGCCAGAAGCTGCTCCTGCTCTTCTCGCTCACCGTCGCCGCCGCCGTCGCGGCTGTCGCTTGGACGGTGCTGCTGCGCATCCGCAAGGTCTTCGAACAGCAGGACCAGGAAAAGACCGCGCTCCTTGTCACCCAGTTTCAGCGCGAATTCCAGCATCGCTCCACCGAAGTCGCCTCCGAAATGGACCGACTCGCCGCCTCCGAACGCCTGCGCAGCCTGGCCCGCGACCTGGCCGAGACCGGCGACGCTTCCCCCTACCTCACCGAAGCGCAATCCCTGGCCGCGGAATCGCAACTGGACTTCCTCGAAATCCTTGGCCCCGACGGCAACATTGTCAGTTCCGCGCAGTGGCCGGCCCGCTTCGGCTACCCTGAGCCGGCGTTGAACTCGGCTGCCGGGCCGGCCGCGTTTATCAAGCGCGATGACCTGCCCGACGGGGCCAGTGCGGTTGGCATTTTCGCAGTGCGCGCCATACAAGGTGCGCCCGCCGTGAAGCTGCTCGGCGGCCGGCGGCTCGACCGGCAGTTTCTCGCCGATCTGCCCACACCCGCCGGCGTCGAAGCCTACTTGTACAACGCTCCGGAATCCACAAACGAAGTAGCCCCCGCATTCCAGCCGAGCCTGCTTCTGGGCGTCAACGGGGAAGTCCCGAATGCGGCGCAGTACGCGGGCGTCTTGGCATCCGCCGAACGCAGCGGCCAGCCCGCAAGCACCCTGATTTACCTCACTCCCAGGCGCGAAGACAGCGTCAACGCCACTGCCATGCCCCTCAAGAGCGCAAACGGCCAGGTCATGGCGGTTCTCGTCGTCGCTGCCTCGCGCCGCGCCATGGTGGAGGCGCAGCGGCACATCCGGGCTATCGCATACACCGTCGCCGCCGCCGGCATTCTCATCACCATCGCCATCAGCATCGCCATCGCCGTGCGCGTTTCCCGGCCCATTGAGGAGCTGGCGCGGGCCGCCGAAGAGGTCGCTCACGGCAACTGGCGGGTTCGCGTAGAGGCGCGCGGCCGCGATGAAGTCGCCATGCTCGCGCGCAGCTTCAACCACATGACCGCCGAACTCACCGCCCAGCAGGAACGGCTGATCCAGAGCGAGCGCGTCGCCGCCTGGCGCGAACTGGCCCGGCGCCTGGCGCACGAACTCAAGAATCCGCTCTTTCCCCTCCAAATCACCGTCGAAAATCTGGTCCGCTCCCGCTCGCTCTCCGATGCCGAGTTCGACGAAGTCTTTCGCGAAAGCACCCAGACCCTGGGCATGGAACTTGCCAATCTCAAGACCATCATCGGCCGCTTCAGCGACTTCAGCCGCATGCCAAAACCCCAGCTTGAGCGCATCGACTCGCAGGCCGTGCTGGTTCGCGTGATGAAGCTCTATGCCCAACCGCAACCCGGCCCGACGGAAGCGGCTGGCGAACCAAAGATCGAATACAAGTTCGACCTGAATGTGGAGTTAGACAACGCCCGGCTGCTCATCGACGCCGACCCGGAGATGCTGCACCGCGCCCTCAGCAATCTCGTCCTCAACGCCATGGACGCCATGCCCGACGGAGGGACCCTGACCCTATCCGCCAAAGCGCTCGCGGATCGCGTCGAAATTCGTGTCGCCGACAGCGGCCAGGGCATGACGCCCGAGGAGTGCGCCCGGCTTTTCACCCCGTACTACACAACCAAGCAGCACGGCACCGGCCTGGGACTGGCCATCGTGCAATCCGTCGTCTCCGACCACAACGCAACCATCGCCGTCGAGAGCCAGCCCGGCGGCGGTACGGCCTTCGTTCTCCTCTTTCCCCGCGCGGCTGACGAGGCCAGCCAAGTAAGCTGAAGAAAGCGCAGCCCATGAAGGCGAACATCCTCATCGTCGACGACGAAGCCAACACGCTGGCGTCGCTCTCCCGCGCCTTTCGCCTCGCCGGACATGAGGCCACTGTCTGCGACAACGCCGCTCGCGCCCTGGAACTGGCCCGCAACACGCCCTTCGACCTGATCCTGAGCGATGTGGTCATGCCCCGCCGCGACGGCCTGGCGCTGCTGGAGGACCTGAAAGCCGCTGGAGTCGCCACGCCAGTGATTATGATGAGCGGTCAGGCGCATATCGAGATGGCCGTCCGCGCCACCCGGCTGGGCGCGCTCGACTTCCTGGAAAAGCCCCTCTCCACCGAGAAGCTCCTCGTCACGGTCGAAAACGCCTGCAAGCTCACCACCCTGGAGCACGAAAACCGCGATCTGCGCCTGCGCGTCGGCAAGCACGCCCTGGTCTGGACCAGCGATGTGATGCGCCGCCTCATGGCCCAGGTGGAGCGCGTTGCCGGCAGCGAATCCCGGGTCTGCATCTACGGCGAAACCGGCACCGGCAAAGAGCTGGTCGCGCGCACCCTTCACGAAAAAAGCCCGCGCGCCAACGGACCCTTCGTCACGCTGAATTGCGCCGCCGTCCCCGCTGAACTGATCGAAAGCGAGCTCTTCGGCCACGAGAAAGGCTCGTTCACCGGCGCAGCCCAGCGCCACACCGGCAAATTCGAGCAGGCGCACCGGGGCACGCTTTTTCTGGACGAGATCGGCGACATGCCGCTGGCTATGCAGGCCAAGCTGCTCCGGGTGCTGGAGGAAGGCGAAGTGGAGCGTATCGGCTCCGGCAAGCCAACTACGGTGAGCGTGCGGGTGATCGTCGCCACACATCGCAATCTGGAGCAGCTCGTTGCGGCGGGTGCCTTCCGCCGCGACCTCTACCACCGCGTCGTCATCTTTCCCGTCGAGCTGCCGCCGCTGCGCAAGCGCCTCGAAGACCTCCCCGCGCTGGTAGACCACTTCGCCCGCCAGGTCTGCGCCCAGAACGGCTGGAAGCCGGTTCCTATTGCCGCCGAAGCCATCGCGGCGCTCTCTAGCTACGCGTGGCCGGGCAACATCCGCGAACTGCGCAATGTGGTCGAACGCATGTTGCTGCTCGCCGACGGGGAAGTGAATGTGGCCACTCTCGAAATGGCGCTGCCCGCGCTCAACGCCCGCCCCGCGTCCGCTGCGCAGGCGGCTGTTTGCGGAGAGGGCCCGCTCGCCGACCGGGTCCTGGCCTTTGAACGCGCGACCGTCCTCGCCGAACTCGACCGCAACCAAAGGAATATGACGCGCACCGCCAAAGCCCTGGGCCTCGAACGCAGCCATCTCTACAAAAAATGCCAGCAATTGGGCATTGAAACCCAAACCGCCCCGCAAGCCAAAACCGAATTCGATTAGCGCCCCGCCACTGCCGGGTCCTTAGGGCGTTCCGCCGGCGCCTTCCATCGCCCGGATGTGCCGCCGGCACAGGATCAGCGGAATCCCTCCGAAGACTCCGAAGCTGCAGTCGATCAGCCGCCAGCCGAGGGGCAGGCCGCGAATCTGGCCGGCTATCAGAGCCAGCGGAATCACGCCGGCGCAAGCGATCAGACCGAAAGTGACGACCCAGTTGTTGCGAACGGGGTCGCGATAGGGACCGATAAAGGCTGTCGCAATGACCAGGTGAGCGAAAGCCAGCCAATCCGTGCCGTAGGCCAGAAACGGATAGTCCCGGTTGGTGCTGGCGAGCGCGCGGTAAACCCGCGAAAACCATGGAAGCAGATGCGTCCACTCGGCGATGGGACGAAAGGGTGGGCTCCCGAGAAGCGCCAGGAAGAAGCGGAGTTCGGTTTCCAACGGAAACGCCGTAACTCCGCTCAGGATCAAACCGGCCATGACGACGCCAATCCAGAAGCGAGCCGCGCGCAGATGGCGGCTTTGCGGAACGGTGCCGCGACTCGCTTCGCTTCTCTTCACTTCGCTTGCTCGATCCTTTCTCTTCATCGCCTCGTCTCGCGGCTTCGTTCCAGCTTGTTTGCGGCAGGCTGCCTCGTTGCGCGAAACAGCGCCGCTCCGGTGCGATTAGCCGCCTAGGTAGAAAGCGGAGCCGGAGGATCGGCGATCCCTCCAGGATGCCGCGATTGTCCAGCAGTTCCAACATACCAGTCCACTTTTCGCGTCAACACCATAATCGCGGCGAGCAGGAGAAACAGCATCAACGAGCCGAGGATCAACGCATTGTCTTCCGAGGTCAGCACTCCGTAGATGGCCGCGTAAAGGCTCGAAAGCATCGCTCCAAATCCTATCCCTCGCGCGTTGCTTCGCAGAACGAAGGAGAGATAGAAAGTAAGTAAGCCGATGCAAGCGGCGCTGGCGATCAGATAAGCAATGCCGAAGGCCATGTATTCGGAAAAACTCACGAGCAGGAGGAAGAAAATCGTTAGGCAGAAGCCAACCAGCAGGTATTGAATCGGGTGGATCGGCAATTGCTTCAGCAACTCGAAGAGGAAAAAGCCGCCAAAGGTGAGGACGACGAAGAGTATCCCGTACTTGACCGCGCGATTGCTCAGGCTGTACGGATCGAGCGGCGTCGTGAGGCTCACGCTCATAAGATCGATCGCTTTCAACGGATTGGCCTCAAGCTGCGCCTGAGTCCCGCTGGCAAGCGAGGAAACTTCCCATTCGGCGTGGAAACCAGTGGTCGCCACGTCGCGCGTTCTTGGAAGGAATTGTCCACCAAAAAGAGGCGACCTCCAGTCCGACCGGATATCGATGACGTTCGCATCCCCTGCCGGAGCGAAGCTGAACGTCTCCGTTCCAGCCAGTTTCAAGTCGACGTTAACATCCAGTTTGCCGTCCGAGCTAACTACGCCTTGCAGCGGAATCCGGAGATTCGGCTGCCATCCGGTTGCCGCGGGCGCCCCTTGCAGCATGGTCTTCTCGACGCCGTTGACCAGCACCTTCGGGGTTCCAACAATTCCGCGCACGTCGCTGACGGAAAGCGCCAGATAAGGCTCTCCCCACACGACGAACCCTTCTGTTTTAGGATCGACTACATCGAAGTGGCCCTGCAACTGGCCGTGCAACTCGTAGACTTCCACCCTGTATAACCCATGCCGGCGTTCGGAGGGTGCCATCTCGCCATGCACATGCAACTCGCGAGGAAAGCTCGTCGCGGTAAGTTCGTCTCTTTGGACTCTTGTCCTCTTGATGCCTTTGTCGTCGGTCTCCGTGGTGACGACGGTCTGCGCGTACGGGCGGACCAATACCGGCCCGACCAGAATCTGCGGACCGGCGTAGCTTGCTTCGATTGATTTCACCGCCTCTTCGCGGTACTTCTGTCGATCGTCGATCACCCCGTTTACCATGTAGAGAGCGATCAGGATGAAACAGGCCAGCGCCGAGATAGCCATGCCCTTTTGCAAGAGAGTCTTATTCACCGAATGTTTCCTTTCTTGAAGTGAAGGTCGAGTTAGGTTGTTGGAACTCGGAATTGGGCACTCATCAGCGGAAAGCGCACCGCATCAGGATGAGCCGGTGCCGGCGAGGCGAAGACACTGCTCCGGAATAGAAGGCACGGCGCCGAAGCGCCGCTCTCTTCGCCGGAAGTCTCCAAGAGCGTTCTCAAGGTCCAGTGCGCTGAAGTCCGGCCACATCCGGTCGAGAAAAATCAACTCCGCATAAGCCGACTCCCATAACAAGAAGTCGGAAAGCCGCTGTTCACCCCCGGTTCGGATCAGCAGATCGACATCGTCCGGTCCATCGGGATCTCCAGCAAGTAAATGTCCCAGAGTACCTGCCAGCGACGATCGATCGTCATTCGAAATGGAGGTGAACTCAAGCGCGGCCTGCGCAATCGCGTGCCGCGAGGAGTAATCCACGGCGACGCGCACATCGATGCGCCTTCCTTGGGCGGTCGCCGCCTCCACTTCCTCGATCTGTTGCACCAAAGTCTTCGGCAGGCGGTCCCGCCGGCCAATCACGGTAAGCCGCGCGCCATTCTTTCTGAGCCGTTCGCGCTCCAGCCGCAGGTACCCCCGCAGCAGCCAGAAGATGCTGTGCACCTCAAGAGCGGGTCTGCGCCAGTTATCCGACGAGAATGCGTAAAGCGTGAGCCGCCGTATGCCGAGATCGAGAGCGGCCTCGACCGCGCGCCGAGCGGCCGCGGCTCCGGCGCGATGGCCGGCGATGCGCGGCAGCCCGCGCCTCTCCGCCCAGCGGCCATTGCCGTCCATGATGATTGCAACGTGTAAATCACTTTGCATTGCAAAGCGATTCGGCGCGCCATTGTTACTTTGCATCGTAAAGTATCCTCCGAAAAAAAAGGTCAGGCTTTGGATGGAATGAGGTCGCGCATCACGCGCGGTCTTGCTTCGTCTTTCGAAACTTCGGCCGCATCCTTCACCACTTGTTCCAATGTCGAGAGATAGGCAAGAAAGCGCGCGCGCCCCGCCTTGGTGATGCGGCAAAAGGTTTGCGGACGGTTGCGCTCAAGGCCTTTGGTAATCTCCACCATCTCTTCCCCTTCGAGTACGCTCAGGTGGCGGCTAAGGTTGCCGTCGGTCAGCGAGCATAGCTGCTTCAGGTCATTGAAGATAAGCCCCTTGGGATTGGTGACCAGGCACGTCAGCACGCTCAACCGCGCCCGCTCATGGATCACGCGATCCAGCCCTTCATACGCAAAACGTCCCTCGCTCCCCCGCGGCTCAGGCTTCATCGTCATTCTCCGGCGTGGCCACATGCAGTATCGCCGCCACCAGCAATTGACCAACCCCAAAGGCAACGCCCATCGTCCATGGGGCAAGTGCGCGGAAGTTGCCGAGCGCAAGACAAATGAGTCCGGTCAGCAGATACCACACACCGGTGGCCAGCATCGGACGCGGCAAAAAGCGGCAGGACGAAAAGACCCCAAGACCATAGATCACCTGCCAGAGTCCCGGAAGCATCCACAAGACGAATGGCGCGAAATGCACCAGTACGCCCGTCATCAACATCCCCGCGGCAACAGCGGGCAGGAACTGCTCGACGGCGGTGCGGATCATCTCGTCCGAAAGGCCAGAGTGCAACCGCCGCGTGCGCGTGTAGATCTGCACTCCCGCCACGGCTGAGCAGAGCACGGCGGTGCCAATCCAGAGGCTGAGATAGGCTCGCAGATGCGTTGCCGGATCTGCCACGCAAAACATCTGAACGGCGGCAGCGAGCAGGGCGACGAAGCCGGTGCCGGCGAGCGTCGCCGGACCGTATCCGCGAAACTGCGTACTCCGCGCCATTTGCTTCCGTATATTGCTGATGTCGCCCAGCGCATTGTGGAGATCGCTCATGCCAAATTCACTTTACACCGCAAAGTGGCAGAGCGCAAGCTCATTTTCGGATTCAGTATGGAGTGAAGTGTCTTGAGGTTGCGATCTAGATCGTACATGCTTGAGATGTGGTGGCCAGAGACGGGATCGAACCGCCGACGCCGGCCTTTTCAGGGCCGCGCTCTACCACTGAGCTATCTGGCCTCAGTTGATTTGCACGATTGCAGAGGGTTGGAATGGCGCGGAGATTGACCGACGTGCGGGAATGCTGCGCTTCTGCAACGACTGTCTAAGTATAGCAAGAGCCGCGTCTGCCGCCAACCTGCGCCAGCAAGAACGAGCGGCGGGATGCGGGATGGCTTGGCTCGCCACTTTGTGTTTTCATCAGAGGCATGGCTCAACGCGCAATCGGCGGCAGGGAGCGGCCCAGAGAAGCGATGCTTGGCGCTTTTTCGGCTTTGAGCGTGCTATGGGCCTGCGGTCCGCTGCGCGCGGCGCTGCTGCCGGCGGTTTGGTCCGCCTCAATGCCACGGTTTGCCGCGCAAACGATGCCGCTCGGCTTGGTGGCGATCCTCGGAGCGACATTCGCCTTCTGGCACCGGACGGAATGGCCTCGAGGGGGGTGCCTGCGCGCCGCAATCTGGATCGGTTTGGCGCTCTTCGCATTGCCGGGGGTGATGGTACATTACGCGGCGGGATGGGTTTCAGGACTGGCGCAGACGGCCCTGTTTGCGCTGGTCCCCGTTTTTTCCATCGTCCTGGAGCCACATCTCGGCGGTTTGGCGACGCGGCCTATTCCGGGCGGTTTGCTCGCGGCTCTTGCCGCACTCCTGGGCACCCTGCTTGTCTTTCCGGTTGCGATTCCAGTTTCGCTCGAAGCAGGCGGAGCATTTGCGCTCGTGATCCTGGCCGCGTTCTGCGTGGCGGCGGCGAACTGTTACGCGGTCGCCGCCTTCCAAAATCCAGCCTTCGCTCCAGCCGCACCAATGATTGCTGTAGTGGTGTCTGCTGGCGCTCTCGGCCTGGGCATGGCGAGTCTGTTTCTGGATCGTCCGCCATGGCAACGGACTTCGCTCGCTCCCGAACTGCTTTGGGCAGCGGCGGTCGAAACGCCCAGCCTACTGCTACTCTTCTGGCTCATGCGAAGGCTTTCCGCAGTGCGCCTGTCCACTCGGTTTGTCTTCGGACCGTTGCTGATCGTCCCCATCGGTGCCCTATTGCTGCAGATTCCTCTTGCGACGCGCACCTGGCTGGGACTGCTGGGCATGGCCGGCGGCGCTGGCTATCTGCTTCTTGCGCGCGAGCCGGAAGCCGAGCCGCCAACTCTGCTGGGCGATTCGCGACCGGAATCGCCGGCCAGCCACGAGTGAGAATGGCCGCTCCGTTACACTAGCCTTCAACCTGAAAATTCGCTGCGAGGCCTCATGCGTCTGTTCCGAACCACTCTGCTCATCGCCGTCCTGTCCGTTGCGTTTGCCGCGCCTTCCAAAGCTCAGTCACCCTCAGCCGCAACCAGCGAGGCGCGCACGGCCCGCGCATTCGAGACTGCTCGCAAGCAAGGGCCGCTGGCTTTGCGCACCTTCCTCATCGGGATGCCCAAAGGTGCGGACCTGCACGTCCACCTGAGCGGAGCCGTCTACGCCGAAAGCTGGATTCGCGCCGCCGGCGAAGACGGCCTGTGCATCGATCCGAAGGAGTTGAAGTTTGTCAAACCGCCGTCCCTCGGATGCGCTCTTGTCACCGGCTCGGTCGCAGCTCCAGACCTGCTCGCCCACATGGAACAACCTTACAACCAGGGCCTCTACGACAAGCTGATCGACGCCTTTTCCATGCGTAGCTACGTCCCGTCCTCAGGTTGGTCCGGCCACGACCAGTTTTTCTCGACATTTGGCCACTTCAGCGGCACGGACAAGCGCCACACCGGCGAATGGGTCGATGAAGTCCTCTCCCGAGCAGCCGCGCAGAACGAGCAATATGTCGAGTTGATGGAGACGCCGCCCTTCGGCAATGCCGCCACCCTGGGCTACCAGATTGGCTGGGACCCGAACCTGGCCGAACTCCGCCGGAAACTGCTCGATGCCGGCCTGGACAAGGAAGTCGACGAAGCCAAAGAGCACATCCGGAGAGCGCTGGACCTGCGCAACCGACTCGAGCACTGCGGCACACCGGAAGCCACGTCCGCCTGCAAAGTGGAAGTGCGCTTCCTCTACCAGATCCTGCGCGGCTACCCCAAGCAGCAGGTATTTGCGCAAACGCTGCTTGGCTTTGAAACCATCGCCAAAGAACCGGAATTCGTCGGCATCAACTTCGTCATGCCCGAGGACGGCTATCTTTCCATGGCCGACTACACCCTCCAGATGCAAATGCTCGACTACCTTCACTCCGTCTACCCCCAGGTCCACATCAGCCTGCACGCCGGCGAACTGGCTCCTGGCCTAGTCCCGCCCGACGGCCTCCGCTTTCACATCCGTCAGGCCGTTGAAATCGCCCACGCCGAGCGCGTCGGCCACGGCGTCGACGTCATGCACGAGGACGACGCTCCGGATCTGCTTAAAGAACTCGCAAAAAAACACGTCATGATCGAGATCAACCTCACCTCCAACGAAGGCATCCTCGGCATCGAAGGGGCCAACCACCCCCTGCCCTTCTACCGCAAAGCGGGCGTTCCCGTGGCGCTGTCGACCGATGACGAAGGCGTTTCGAGAATCGACCTCACCCACGAATACGTAAAAGCCGCGCTCGACTTCAACCTCACCTACGCCGACCTGAAACAGATGGCCCGCACCGGCATGGAACACAACTTCCTCCCCGGCAAATCCCTCTGGGCGGAGGAAGACAGATTCACTGCGCCCGCAGCTCCCTGCCGCGGCCAGCAATTAGGCAGTGAAAATCCCTCCGAGACCTGCCAAGCCTTCCTCGACGGCAGCGAAAAAGCAGCGGCCCAGTGGGGACAGGAACGCCGCTTCCGGCTCTTCGAATCCAAATGGTGACCCAATTAGATTCGAGCAAACTGGGATAGCATGGTCGAGGAGGCCTCCGGATCAGTGCGCATCATTCTCTCCAACATCGGCACCTTCGGCGACATCAACCCGCTTATTGCCGTCGCCCTCGAACTCCAGCGCCGCGGCCATGCCCCGGTCCTGGCCGTCCCCGCGATCTACGGCCCCAAAATCACCCCGCTCGGCCTCGAATTCCGCGCCATCCGCCCCAATCTCAACCCCGAAAACACGCTTCTCGCCGAAATGGTCTACGACGTTCGCAAAGGCACTGAGCGCGGTCTACGCGAGTTCCTATTTCCCGTCCTCCGCGACACCTACGACGACCTCACAGCAGCCGCCACGACCCCCACACGCGCCGACCTGATGCTGCTCGGCGAACTCAACTACGCTGGCCCCGTCGTCGCCGAAGTCACCGGCATCCCCTGGGCCAGCTATATCCTCGCCCCGATGTCCTTCTTTTCCGCCTTCGATCCGCCAGTGCTGCCCATGTATCCGCGCCTCGCCCGCGCCGACAAAGCCGTACCCGGCATGGGTCGCGCCATCAAGCGCCTCGCCCGCTTCGTCAGCCGCAAGTGGCCGCAACCCATCTACGACCTGCGCCGCGAACTCGGCCTGCCGCGCGGAGCCAACCCGCTGTTCGACGCCAAACACTCGCCCGATCTAGTGCTGGCCATGTTCTCCCGCGTCCTCGGCCAGGAGCAGCCCGACTGGCCGCCCCACACGCGGATCACCGGCTTCTGCTTCTACGATGCCGATGCCGGCAATGCCGCGCTCCCGCCGCATCTGGAAGCCTTCCTTAACGTCGGTCCGCCGCCGCTGGTCTTTACCCTCGGCTCAGCCGCCGTCCTGGCCGCCGGCAACTTCTACGAATTCGGCGCTCGCGCCGCCATGCGCCTGGGCCTTCGCGCGGTCCTGCTCATTGGATCCGACGCCCGCAATCGCCCCCGCAATCCTCTGCCGGAGACCATTTGCGTGGCCGAATACGCCCCCTATTCCGCCTTATTCGCCCGCGCCTCGATCGTCATCCACCAGGGCGGCGTGGGCACCACCGGGCAATGCTTGCGCGCCGGCAAGCCCATGCTGATCATGCCCTACAGCCACGATCAGCCGGACAACGCCCGCCGCATGAGGAGGCTCAAAGTCGCCCGAATCTTGCAAAGACGCAACTTCACTCCTTTGCGGATCGCGAAGAAGCTGCGTATTTTGCTCGAAGATCCAATCTACGCCCGCCGCGCCCAGCAGATAGCACAGCGCCTCCGCTCCGAAGATGGCGTTCGAGCCGCCTGCGATGCGCTGGAAGAATTGCAGCGCCTGAGAGCCGCAAAATCCTGACCTGGGCAGGCGCGGCTCAAAGCGGCAAGACAAGCGGTCTTGCCCCGAAGAGTCCGGTCCGGCCAGCTACTCTACGCCGCGCAATTCTCTTCGCGCGGCAGCAAGCGCCCCGGCGATTACCTGGTGCATGTCGTAATACTTGTAGCGCGCCAGCCTACCGCCGAAGATCACATTCGGGGATTCCGCCTGCAGCGCCGCATACTTTTCGTATATCTCTCGATCCGACGCAAAGTTCACCGGGTAGTAAGGTTGCTCCGGGTCAATGCAGGAGAACTCCTTCACGATCACCGTCGCGTTCTTAGCCCAGGGCCTTTCCAAATGAAAATGCTTGGGCTCGTGGATGCGCGTAAACGGCGTGTCTTCATCGGCGTAGTTCATCACCGAGACGCCTTGATAGTCGGAAGATTCGAGCCGCTCGACTTCAAACCGCACGGAACGCCAGTTCAGCCTTCCAAAACAGTAGTTGAAGAAACGGTCGATAGGGCCGGTGTAGACAATCTTGCGTGCCCTTGCCTCCCACACTTCGCGATCGGCAAAGAAATCCACGCCAAGTTCGACCGGTATGCCTTCCAGCATGCGCTCGAAGATCGGAGTATAACCCTCGAGCGGAATGCCCTGATATCGATCGTTGAAGTACGCGTCGTGATAGGAGTGCCGCACCGGCAGACGCGTGATGATATTGGCCGGCAATTCCCTCGGATCGCAGCCCCATTGCTTGCGCGTATAGCCGCGGATGAAAGCCTCATACAAAGGTTTGCCGATAAGACTTATGGCCTGTTCCTCCAAGTTCGAGGGTCTGCCGGAGAATGTGCGTTGCGACTCGAGAAAGGCTGGCACTTCCTCAGGTCGCAGGTTCACTCCAAAGAAGGAATTTATTGTACCCAGATTGATAGGCATCGAGTAAACTTTGCCTTTATGGGTGGTCAGCACGCGGTGCTGGTGGCGATTGAACGCGGTGAAGCGATTGACATAGTTCCAGGTCTCGTCGTCCGAGCAATGGAAAATGTGGCTTCCGTACTTATGGACTGTGATATTGGTATCTTCGTACTCATAGCTGAAGCAGTTTCCTCCGATGTGAGGACGGCGCTCCACCATCAGCACACTCTTGCCGTTCTCGCGGGCCTGCTGGGCAAAAACGGAGCCGAAGAAGCCGCAACCAACCACCAAATAGTCGTACATAGCTTTTCACTTCCTCGCTTCCGGTAATTTCGCAGTTTCTCCGATTGCCAGCCGCTCGAACTGCGGCAGGCCTGCGTACGCCAGTATCTCACCGAACTTCTTGAGGAAACCGAAGTTCGTGTAGTAGTCGGCAAGTACCCGATAGGCGCGCTCGACAATCGCATTGCGGGCGTCGTCGTTGGCAAGGTAGTAAGCGCAAACTTCGGCAAGATCGCCGAAGTCCCAGCGCACCGGCGCGTAGGTCTCGCCGGGAATGAAGATGTTAGGCTCGGTGCGGATGTGGCTCATCTCGGGCTTTACCAGCAGGCTGCCCATGAGCACCGTTTCAAAGTCGCGCCAGCAAAGCTCTCCATAACCGAACGGGCTGACGCAAATGCGGCTTGACCGCATTTCCTGGTAATAACCTTGTTGATCCACGCGTTCGTTCGGTACCAGAACTCGATAGCCTTGCCGCGCCAGAGGAGCCAGCGCGTCCTGGATCGGGCCGCGAAATGGATAGATCCAGAGATCCGGTTTGCATGCGGCCCGGCACATAACATCCACCGTCTTTTCCAACGCCGGCGCCGGACGCGTTTCGCGAAACAGACTTGTTATCTTCGTGTCCATCGCAATGTTATAGCCCAAAACGATCTTGCTCAGGTCGGCGTCCCCAACTGCGCCCGATCGAGGAATGGGATTGTCGGCAAACGACACCCCATGAAGCCGGGAAACGTAATCGGTCAAGTTATTCTTGCCCGCAAACTGTTTTCGGTACCAGCCGATGTCGGCGAACATGTGCTTCTTCACGCAAAGATCGACATGCTTAAGCAAATCGCTGCCCCACAGAATGCACGAATCGTCGTCGCCATCGAAATAGACGATCTTGACTGGATGGGGGAACTGCCTTCGCAAACGCGCTAGGCTTTCGATCGCCTCCGGCGCGGGAGTGGTGAAACTTAGCTTCGCGAGCACCGCGCTATAGCTGGTTACGTCTACTTTCCCGGTGCGGAGAACGTCGCCGATCCGTTTCCGGTCGAGGACCACTCCCAACTCCTTGCGAAGGACGTCGCGATTGGCCAGCAGCGGCGCAAACTGCTCCTCGCTGGTGACGGCCAGATTGTCGCTGGCAATGAGCACACGGCATTCTTGCGACCCAGCCCCACTCAGCGAAGAACGCAGTCTGTCCCCGGCGTAGCGCAGCGGATATTGCACCCGGTACCGGATTTTCTCTTTGAATGAGGCCAACTTTACGCTCCGGTGTGATGCGCGAATCCGCCGACGCTGATGTCGATCTGACCTCTGCCGTGGGCGCCGATCGTTGCGGATACCTAAAGTCTAGCAAAGCTGCCACTTTTCCGAGTGCACCTTCTGCGGCCACACGCCTCCAACCGTTGGGGTAGAGACACTGGGGCTTCGCGAAAAAAATGAAGACAGAGCGGCGAACCGAGTCGTCGGTAGACTCAGCTTTTGCCTCTGGCGGACTCGGGTCGGAGTGAGACTGCCAAGCCGGGAAGTTGCGGAGCGGAGAAATTTGAGGGGAAGATTGGACTCCTGGCGGCTAGCTTCGCCCGAGCCGGATCGAAGATGCGCCGAGGCCTCCATCCAATGGATCGGCGCGCAACCTGCGGACACTCCTACGCAGCAAAAGAGCGAGGTGACCCTCGCTCTTTTGATTGATTGCGGATTCTGCCAGAATCCCTGGGGTCGTGTTTCGAAAGACTAGAGAGGCTGAACGTCAGCCGCCTGCCAGCCCTTGGGACCCTTCACTACGTTGAACTGAACGGCCTGACCTTCTTGCAAGCTCTTGAAGCCGTTCGAGTTGATAGCGGAGTAGTGCACGAACACATCTTCGCCGTTCTGACGCGAGATGAAGCCGAAGCCCTTCGCGTCGTTAAACCATTTCACAGTACCTTGTTCCATTTTGAGTCGTATTTCCTAAACTTTGAATTGCGCTTGAGTGAAACGGAGCGACCACTGGCAGAATCTTGCTTGGTTGGGCGAGTGCTGCTCACGCCCATTTCGGTTCTAACGCTAACGTTATCGTAACACTGTTCTGGAAAACAGGGTACGAAAATCTGCAAACGACGGGAACTCCCGCTCTTGGAGCCGATCCGGCGCCAGTTTTCCTTGGTCTCGCCCATGTGCTAGGGTGGACTCTTCCATGATGACCGCCCCTTCCCGCAATCCGATTCACGACCCGTTCCTGAACCTGCTGGAGCCTGCGCTGGCCCAGCTTTCAGCCTCGTTTTCCCATTTGCCGGAATGGCGTTCTTCGCTCGACAATCCCTGGGACCGCGACGCAATGGCCGCCGTCCTCGGCCAAGTCGCGGAACGCATGGCCGACAACTACCCCTACGCCCACCCCCTCTACGCCGGCCAGATGCTCAAGCCACCCCACCCCATCGCTCGCGCCGCCTACGCGCTGGCTATGTCCATCAACCCAAACAACCACGCGCGCGACGGAGGCCGCGCCAGCTCCCAGATGGAAATCGAGGCGGTTGCCGAAATTGCCGCGATGTTCGGCTGGGCAGATGAGGGAATGTCCAATCACCTCGGCCATCTGACCTCCGGCGGCACCTTCGCCAACCTGGAAGCTCTTTGGATAGCCAGTCAGCTTTTTCCGGGCAAGCGAATCGTCGCCTCCGAGCAAGCGCACTATACCCACCAGCGCATCACTTCCGTTCTGAAACTGCCGTTTGCCTCCGTCGCGTGCGACCGCGTGGGGCGCATGGACCTGAACGCCCTCGAAGACGAACTGCGCCAGGGAGACGTCGGCACCGTTGTCGCCACCATGGGCACCACCGCGCTCGGCGCCGTCGATCCGCTCCCGGATATCTTCGCTCTGCGCGATCGCTACGGCTTCCGCGTCCACCTCGACGCGGCCTATGGCGGCTACTTCCGCCTCATTGCAGGCCAACTCGCTCCGCATGCCGGCGCGGCATTCGATGCCATGAGTCGGGCCGACTCCATCGTCATCGACCCCCACAAGCACGGCCTCCAGCCCTATGGCTGCGGTTGCGTCCTTTTTCGGGATCCCTCCTTGGGCCGCTTCTACAAACACGACTCCCCCTACACCTACTTCACCTCCGGCCAATTGCACTTGGGAGAAATCAGTCTCGAATGCTCCCGCGCCGGAGCCTCAGCGGTCGCCCTTTGGGCCACCCAAAAACTGCTCCCGCTCATCCCGGGCGGCGCACTTGCGCAAGGCCTCGCCGCCAGCCACAGCGCCGCTCTCCACCTCGACCGCAGAATCCGCGCCGATGCTCGGTTTCTTTCCCTCTTAGAACCGCCGGAGCTGGACATCGTAGTGTGGCAAGTGAGTGCGCCGTTGCTGGAGGAAAGCTCCGCGGCGGCACAGCGTATCTTCGATCGCAGCGCGGAGCTCGGCCTGCATTTGGCGCTAGTACAAGTTCCCCAAGCCATGTTTGCCGGCGATTCGCCCGACTCTCGTTCCGCGCGAAACGTAACCTGCCTGCGCTCCGTACTGATGAAGCCCGAGCACGCGGAGTGGCTGGACGCTATCTGGCAGCGGCTCGATTCCGCCTGCGATACCGCATAGTTGAATCCGGCGCGCGCCTCGCGCATTCTCCCATTTACAGCGGGACTTCTCTCCCCGTAAAATCGGCTTTTGACTTTAGCCGGAACAAATTGGGAGTAAGTTTGGCGGGCGAAAAAGAAAACGTTCTCATTCAATCCGGCGATTGTTGCGTCACACTGATGCCCCCGCTTGGCGGGAAAATTGCCTCTTTGCGCGTCGGCCCCGATGAATTGCTGCAAACCCCGCTCAACCCATACGCCGCTCGTACGCGCACCATGGCCTTTTCCGAAGGAGACGCCAGCGGATGGGACGAGTGCCTTCCCTCCGTCGCCGGATGCACCCTAAAAACCGAAACCGGTTCCATAACTGTTCCCGACCACGGCGACCTTTGGCGCGTTCCATGGCAGGTGCTTAACGCGACCGAAGACTCCGCCACCTTGCGCGCCAACTGCTTCTCGCTTCCGCTCCAAATGACCCGTTCGCTGTTACTGTCCCAAAGGCCCTCGGGATGGCAGTTGCAGTTGCTCTACTCTCTGACCAATCTCGGCGCATATTGCGTTCCCTGGTCCTGGGCCGCCCACCCGCTCTTCGCCGTCGATACGAGCGACCGCGTAATCTTGCCCAATTCCATCCGTTCGCTCGCCATTGAGGGTTCCTCCGGCGACTACCTCGGCGCGCGTGGGGAGACCGTCAAATGGCCTCAGGCTCGAACTTTCCCTCGCGGAGAGACCGACCTGAGCCTGACGCACGACGCGCACCGGAGCACAGGCGACAAGCTATTCGCTGGACCGCTCACACCGTCCGACAACTGGGCCGCGCTCGAACGCAAACGCCTCGGCCTGCGTCTGACCGTTCATTTCGATCCCGTCCTCACTCCCTATCTGGGCCTCTGGCTCTGTTACGGCGGCTGGCCCGATGGCGACGGAAAAAAACAGGTCTGCGTTGCCCTCGAACCCTCCACCGCCCCGGTCGATTCGCTCGCCCTCACCGGTCCGTGGTCCCGGAGCCTGGAGCCGGGAGAAACCTGCACCTGGCCCATGGAATTGCGCATCGAACGAATGCCGATCCACAAAGGCTAACCATCTCCCTGGCAAGATCGTTTCGCACCGGACCGATTGCCGCTTTCCCGAGGAACAACCCATGAAAGACCCAGCCGCGCTCCACACATGGCACAAGGGCCGTTACCACACCTCCGCACAGCTCTACGCCGCCCCCGGCCGCGTCAATTTGATTGGCGAACATACTGACTACGCCGAGGGCTTCGTCATGCCCGCCGCCATCGACTTCGCCACGCTCGCCGCCATCTCTCCCCGCGCCGACGGCCAAGTCGTTATCTATGCAGAAAACTTTGCCGAAGAAGTGGCCTTCCCCGCCGATGCGCTACCTGCCGTACGCGCCGGCCACTGGTCCGACTACCCCCTCGGCGTCATGGCTGTCCTCGCCGGTGAAGGCTACGAAATCCCTCCACTCAGCCTCAGCCTCTGGGGCGATGTGCCCCTCGGCTCCGGCCTATCCAGCTCTGCCGCCGTCGAAGTAGCCACAGCCACGGCCATCCTCGGCCTGCTCGGCGTCGGCATCCCCGGTCCTCAGCTAGCGCGCCTTTGTCTGCGCGCCGAAAACGAATTCGTCGGTGCCAACTGCGGCATCATGGACCAGTTCATCTCCGCCAACGGCAAGGCGGACCACGCTCTGCTGCTCGACTGCCGCGACCTCAGCTTCCGTCTTGCTCCCATTCCCGAGGACGTCGCCCTGGTCATTGCCAACACCATGGTTAAGCATTCGGTCGCCGGAGCCGGCTACACCACACGCCGCGCCGAAGTCGAACAAGCCTGCGCCATCCTTGCCGCGCACCGCCCTGAAATCAAATTCCTGCGCGACGCTACCGTTGCCGATCTCGAAGCCTGGGGACACGAAATCCCGCCCAACTCCCTCAAGCGCGCCCGCCATGTCGTCACCGAAAACATGCGCACCGTAGCCGCGGCCGGTGCCCTGCTGCGCGGCGATCTCACCGGGCTGGGCCGCCTGATGCATGAAGCGCACCTCAGCTACAGCCGGGATTTCGAAGGAAGTTGCGCCGAGGCCGACACCATGGTCGCCTTGGCGCAGGATCTTCCCGGCCTCATCGGCGCCCGGCTCACCGGCGGCGGATTCGGCGGCTGCACCATCAATCTGGTCGAGAAGGACTACGCCGCCGCCTTCGCCGCAGCCCTGAGAGAGCGCTACCGGCAGGCCACCGGCATCAATCCGGAGATTCACATCTGCCACGCCTCCGCTGGAGCGCATCAAATCGTGTAAGACCGACTGACGTGCGGTCTGCTTGGCACAGTCTCCGTTGCTGTTCCTGCAAGTTCCAATTCCGGATTCGGCGGCCGAACAACTCGGATCCGGTTTTGTTGCGCCGCGCAAAAACGCCTTCCGCGCCAACCGCAACAAGGCTGCTCCGAAATGCCTTGCAAACTAAACCTTCCCCGCAACTTACGGGGAATTGCGAGGCTCCACCAAGGTGGGATTGGCGAGATTGCTTCACCCAATTAGCCTCCCCCTATGCGCCGAACCGTTCAGATTTCTCTATTCGCGCATCCGATGCCTTGCTAAACTGGTTGAGATTTCAAGCGGATCCATTTCTGCCCGTACTTCGACCGAATTCGCTGGGCCGGGGATAATTCGTCACAAAATTGCGGTTTCTGCAAATTCAGGTCGAAGCAAGGCGTTGCCGAGGGATCACCCTCCCAACGTCTCGAAACAGGCCCACGGAGACAATGAAAATCATGTCCAACTCCTCATCGCAACGGCAATTCTCGTACGAATCCTTCCCCCAAAGCGGCGTAGTCGCCTACTTCTCGATGGAAATTGCCATCAACCCCGGCATGCCCACCTACTCAGGCGGTCTCGGCGTACTCGCGGGCGACACACTGCGCTCGGCCGCCGACCTCGGCACCCCGCTCGTCGCCTTCACCCTCCTGCACCGCAAAGGCTACTTCCGCCAACGCCTTGACGCCAACGGCAAGCAGACCGAAGACATCCAGCCCTGGACCGTAACCGAATTCTGCACCGAAGAGACCCCGCGCATCGCCGTCACCGTCGAGGACCGCGTCGTCCTGGTCCGCGCCTGGCGCTACGACATGGTCGGCCGCGCAGGCCACACCATCCCCATCTACCTGCTCGACACCGACCTGCCCGAAAACTCCAACTGGGACCGCAGCCTCACCGACCACCTTTACGGCGGCGACTCCAACTACCGCCTCCAGCAGGAGATCGTCCTCGGCATGGGCGGCGTCCGCATGGCCAACGCCCTCGGCCACAAAGTCAACGTCTACCACATGAACGAGGGCCACGCCGCGCTGCTCACCCTCGCCCTGCTCGAAGCCCAACTCGGCGGCGGCCCTCTCAACCGCGTTTCCGAAGTCGACGTCAACGCCGTCCGCCAGAAGTGCGTCTTCACCACCCACACACCCGTTCCCGCCGGCCACGACCGCTTCAGCATGGAGCAGTCCTACCGCATTCTCGGCGGCGAGCGCACCGCGCGCCTCGAGCGCCTCGGCTGTTGCCACGAAAACATGCTCAACATGACCTACGTCGCCCTGCGCTTCTCCCGCTACGTCAACGGCGTAGCCCTCCAGCACGGCAACGTCTCCCGTGAAATGTTCCCCGAGTACCAGATCGACGCCATCACCAACGGCGTCCACGCGCCCACTTGGGTATCGGAGCCATTCCAGGAACTTCTCGACCGCAATATCCAACACTGGCGCCGCGACAACCTCTATCTCCGCAACGCCATCGAAATTCCACTCCCGGAAATCGTCACCGCGCACTGCCAGTCGAAGGAAACCCTCCTCGCCGAAGTCGCCAACCGCACCGGGCTGGTCCTGAATCCGAAAGTGCTCACCCTCGGCTTTGCCCGCCGCGCCGCCACGTACAAACGCGCCGACCTGCTCTTCACCGACCCAGAACGCCTGCTACAGATCGCCCAGGCCGCCGGCGGCTTGCAGATTCTCTATGCCGGCAAAGCCCACCCCATGGACGAGCCAGGGAAAGCACTGATCCACGCGGTCATCGAAAAGGCCCGGAAATACTCCGGCTCCGACCTCCGCGTCGTTTACCTCGAAAACTACGATTGGGAGCTCGGCGCGCTGCTCACCGCCGGCGTCGACGTCTGGGTCAACACCCCCAAGCGCCCCTACGAAGCCAGCGGCACCAGCGGCATGAAAGCCGCCTTGAATGGCGTACCCTCGCTCTCCATCCTTGACGGCTGGTGGATCGAAGGCTGCCTCGAGGGCTACACCGGCTGGGCCATCGAAGACGGCATCGACGACGCGGCCGAGGCCACTCACCTCTACGAAAAACTCGAAAAGGCGGTCGTGCCGCTCTATCTCCAGTCCCCCGAGGCCTGGGGTAAACTCATGCGCACCACGATAGCCTACAACGGTTCTTTCTTCAACACCAACCGCATGGTCAAGCAATACATCCGCAACGCCTACTACCCAGTCAACCTGGTGGAGTTGGCCAAGGTCGAAGAAACCCAAACCGTCACCCGCTAGGCGCCGGGCGACGCGACTTTTTGCTTTTCCGTCCGAACCACCCAAGCGGGTGCTCTGCGTTTGGCAGGGGATGGCTACGACAAGAGCGGGACCTGTCGTAGCTCTTCCCACTGTTCTCCCCGCTTCCGCCAAGCCGCCAGCCAATCTGTCTCGCGCAGCGGCCCGCTCCAACCCAAGACAATCCAATCGCGCCGCACACCGTCACCGATATAATCCGCCTGCCAACCTTCAGAGGCGACCGAACGCGCAATCGTACGCGACTAAAACCGTTTCCGCCGAACCAAGCCTCCCGCCACCGAATTTCATGGCGGAAGCGCCTCTACTGAGCATAGAGATAAATGCCCAGGGGGCTGGCGTTGGTCGTGTCCCAGGCAATCAGGAAAACGGAAAGCCGGTTGTTTGCCTGCCCAACAACCGCCGCCGCCGGGAGAATGCAACCCTGGACGCCCGACGGCGTGGTCGTGACGGCCGACCCTGTGCAGACGGCATTCGGGTCGGGGACGACGACTGTCGCGTTGGGAAATACCCCGTTGGAGCCGCCAGCCGAACCGAAGTCGATCGAGGTATCCGCGTTGGGCGCGGCGGTGGTGTCGTCGTTGGCGTAGACGCCGCCGGTGATGCCGGTAGCCGAATGCCCGCCCTGTCCAAAGGCCACCGGCTGGGTGACGGCAGCGCCGTTTAGCGGCTCGTAGTAGAAGCCATGGAAGACGGAACCGGTGATCGCGGAAGCCGAGATCGCGCTGGAAGGCGCCAGGACGCCGACCAGGCCGGATGGACCCGGGTTGGACTGATGGCCGGCGCCCAGGTCGGCAGTGAAGTAACCGGTGGGTCCAATGGCGATGGTGTAGGTTTGTTCGTTGGTCCCAGCCTGCGGAGCGACGGAGATCGCGTATCCCTCCTGCGCGTTCAGACAATATCCAGTGGGAATGGCGAGCGTCCCACCGGCAGCGCCCCCGAGCAGCGATTCCGTAGCGTTGGAGAAGGTCCAGGCCGTGCCGCTCGAGGTCGCCTGGAGTGAGCCGTAGGCCGGGCTGGCAGTCGTCCAATTCACACTGGGCAACGCAACGAAGTTGAACTTCGCAGCGGCGCTGACTCCCAGGCAATCGTTCTGCGCGGCCATGATTACCGGAGTTTCGCCGTTGTAGCCGGGCCTCAGCATCGCGGCTTCGCCGGGGATCGCCAGCGCATAGCCGCTTGAAAGCGAGGTGTTGTCGACTGGGGTGACGGCCACGAAGGCCCCAGCCGAGGCGGTCGTGCCGCTGATCGGCGACCCTGCGTTGATGCTGGGTAAGTTCGAGATGTCCTCGGTGCTGAACTCCTTCAACTGCGAGTTCAGCGTGAGGTCCCAAACGCCCCCGTAGCTGACCACGCTGGCTACATCCACGCCGCTGTTTTGCGTTCCCACATAGGTGTAGACCGGGCTGGAAGTAGGCGCCACCGGGATCACCGGCGTGGTGGTTTTCGAAGACGAGCCGCAACCGGCCAGGAGCAGCGCGAGAGGCAGCGTTGCAAGGGCAAGCGCCGCCGGGGCGAGGAAGTTGGCGTTAGATTTCGGCATACTCGGGTACTCCGTGGTGGGGAAACGATTGGAAAGCTTGTGTCAAAATGCGTATTTCAAAACGCGTACTTTAGGCCGAATTGCATGGTGCGTGGCCGGTGGGCGTCGACCGGATGCAAGAGCGCGCTTCCGCTCAGGCAACTGGGCGCGCCGGCAGAGTAGTAGTGGGCCTCATCGCCGTAGCAACTGACGGTGTTCTGCGCCTGGTTGCCGAGGACCGGATCGTAGATACGGAACTGGGTGTGATTGAAGACGTTGAAGGCCTCGGCGCGGAACTCGATCTGCTGGCCTTCGTGGGGCTCCCAGTGCTTGAGCAGGGTGACATCGAAGTTGGTGCGGCGCGGGTTGTTGAGAGAGTTGCGCCCGGCGTCGCCGAAGGTCAGCCCGCGGGGAGCTGCGAAAGCGCCGGGATTGAGCAGCGGTGGGCCGAAGCTGAAGGGGTTGCTGGCTCCGAGCGGCGCGGGATGGTGCGCCGAGGCGATCTTGTCGGGGAAGGAACCGGCGCCGGCTCCGTTGGCAACGCCGGCGTTATCCGGCGAAGAGATGCCGTTAGGGCTGCCGTTGTTGATGAGGCTGAAGGGCGTGCCGGTCTGGAAGACGGTGATGCCGGAGAACTCCCATTGATCGAGCAGGCGATGGCCCCAGGTACCCAGCTTGGCCGGTTCGCGGTCCGATTTCCAACCGTTGCTGGGGTTTTTCGGGAACCAGTCCAGGATGTTCTGCATTCCCTTGAAGAAAGAAACCGGGTAGATGTAGCTGACGTTGAGCAGGTCGCGCTGGTCGAAGTTCGAGCTGGCCCGGTTCGATCGCAGATCGAGCGAGTTGACGAACGTCGTGTCGGAGCGGTCGGAGGCGTCGTCGATCGAGTGGCTCCAGGTGTAGGAGACGCCCAGGGTCAGGTTGGCCGCCGTGCGCCGCAGCGTGGTCTGAAAAGCATGGTACGAGGAGTCGCCCACGTTCTGCAGTGCGATGATCTTGCCGAATCCCGGGGCGTATTCGCGCAGCGTGTTGGGGTCGGGGAATTCTCCTTGAGAGGTGCCCGGCTGGCCGTAACAGGCGGCCTTCAGATTGACGGCGGCCGGCTGCTCGACGGTGACCGGGGAGATTCCATTTCCCAGCTCGATGCCGACCGGGAACTCGTATCCGTTGAAGCCGGCGCAGTCGCCGGTGAAGTTGCCGCCGGCGGATGTCTGACCGGTGATGAGCGGTTGGTGCGGGCCGTAGGGATTCAGTTGGCCGGGCACGGGCTGGAGCTGATTGAGCTGCCGCTGCACGCTCAGATGGGTGCCCTTGCTGCCGACGTAGGCGAAGGTGCCGACGATCTTGCTGGGCAGCTCCTGCTGTACGCTGAGGCTCCACTGCTGGGCGTTGGACCAGACGGCCTTCGTTGGAATGGAGGTGATATTGATGGGATACGCGCCGGGCTGGCAGCCCGTGGTTGGCGAGGCCGCGCCGATACCGCCGAAGCCGCCAATGCAATTGTAGTTGTAGGGGTTGTTTTGGATCATGTTCAGCACCAGCGGCGCACCGGCTTCGAGGGAGCCGGTATTGGCCTCCTGGGCAGTGCCGTGCTCGAAGAAGATGCCGTAGCCGGCGCGCAGGCTGGATTTGCCGTTGCCGAAGGTATCCCAGGCGAAGCCGACGCGCGGCGCGGGATTGACGAAGTTATCGTTGCTCATGCAGCCGTCGGGAACGCCATTGATGCCGCAGCGGACCAGACCGTTCGTGATGCGCGGGTCGGGATTGGCGAGATTGATCGGAATGGGATTGCCGCTGGGCGTGTCGAGCAACAAGCCCGTGTAGGGATCGACGGTCGCCGCGGAGGCCAGCGACTTGCTGTACGAGTTGGGCTGCCAGTTGTAGGCCAACTTATTGGCCTCATGGAAGACGCTGAAGAGGCTGATCCGAACTCCGGCGTTGACGGTGAGCTTTGGCGTGACTGCCCAGTCGTCCTGGAGGTACGGCTCGATCGAATAGTATCGCTGGCGGTAGCGGCCCTGGGCGCTATCCTGCTCGAAGCTGGCGATGGCGTTGTTGTAGTCGACGTTGGAAGAGCCGTTGCCGGTGTAGTAGAGCATGTCGGCAAAAGAGTTGCCGGTCGTGTGGAACGACCGCTGGCTGTTAAACGTAAGAATGCCTTGAACGTCGCCAGTGGCCGCGCCGATCGCTCCGCTGGTCTGGTTCCGTTGCCAGACGATCGCCTGTACGCCGGCCTGAATGTCGTGCGTCTTGATTACCTTGGTGACATTGTCCGCCAGCATGTAGACGGGATTGGAGTGCTCCCAGGGCATATAACCTTCGTCGACCGAAAAGCCGGCCCCGCCGTATTCCGCATTGCTGCCGCCGATAACGATCCCCGGAATCTTGCCGCCAAAACCGTTCTGGAAGAGCGATCCGATCGGGCACTGAAGGAATTCGTTCTGCGTCGTGTTGTTGTAAGCGCACGGCGCGTCGATCGAGGCCGGCCGCGCCAGCTTGGATACGAAGGGACCGGGAATGTCGGTCAAATGGATCGTCGAGTTGGTGTAGCTGATCACAAATTCATTGAGCAGCGAAGGGGTTATAGCGGCCGTGGTCCGGAAGATCATGTTCAAGCCGGGGCCGGTGAACTGATTTTCGACCGTCGGAAAGCTGTTGATGACCTGGCCCCATTGCGGCGTCTGCACCTGTGTGTTCCACGCGTCGTGAATGTAACGGAAGCTCGCCTCGACCTTGTCGTTGACCTGGCGATCGATCCGGAACAGTTCCTCGCGCCAGTTGGTGGGCGGCGAAAGCGTGTAGTTGAAGCAGTTCCAGGTGGTGGGGTCGGCCGTCCTGGCTACAACGTAGGTGCTGCAGCCGCTGGGCGAGTTGGCGTGAGGTATTAGGTTGGTGGCCAGCAGCGCCAGTCCGGTGCGATCGAGATCGTTGCTGGCGGCGAGCGAGTAGCTGTCGTTGGCGCGGTTGAAATTGCCCAGCGGGCTGTACTTGCCGTTGTCCAGTTGGCCGGGGCAGTCCGGAAAGCTGGCGCGCGTGAAGTTGGCGCCGGTCGTGGGGCAAACGTCGGCGAAGTTGCCGCTTCTCTCCTGATCGGACGGAACGGGCAATCGATATGAGGAGGAAGGCGACGGAGATTTCTCAATACGCCACTCTTCGGAGTAGAAAAAGTGCGTTTTGGGCGATTTCGGGTGAATGAGGTTGCTGAAATCGACCGGTCCGCCAAACGTAAAACCCACATCCTGGCGGCGATAGAGCGGCGTACGGCTCGGCTGGTCGAAGTAGTTGCGCGCGTTGAATATCTCGTTGCGCAGAAACTCGTACGCGTTGCCGTGGAAGGCGTCCGTACCGGACTTGGTGGTGACGATGGTGATACCGCTGGCCGTGCCTCCATACTGCGCCCCATAGTTGGAGGTGAGAACCTTGATCTCCTGGATGGCGTCGATTGAGGGGAAGACGACCAAAGTGCTGGCGTCGGAGTTGATGCCGGTATTGAGCACGTCCGAGCCGTCGACCAGGTAGCTGTTGTACTCGGTTCGGCCGCCGTTAACCGAGTACTTGACGCTGCCGGTAACGCCGACTTTGGCCTCGTCCTGCTGGCTCTGGTTGCTCACGCCAGGCACCAGCGCGATCAACTGAGTGAAATTGCGTCCATTCAGCTGGTAGGTCGTCACTTCCTTGCCGGTGATCGTGCCAGTGAGTTCCGAGGAAGTGGTTTCGACCTCGGCCGCACCACCTCCGCCCTCCACGGTGACATTGGTAGCCGTGGATTCGACCTGGAGAACAATGTTGAACGTCGCTCCCTGCGCGACATCCACCTTGATCTCAGGGCTGGTGAAGGCCGCAAAGCCGGGAGACTCCACATGAAGGACGTAACGGCCAGCCGGCAGAAAAGGGACGGTGAAGGCTCCGGACGCGTCGGCGGTCGCGGAGACCGCGGCCTGGGATTCGGCATTGATGGCCTTGACCTCCGCCCCAGGTAGAACTCCACCCGAGGAATCGGTGACTGTGCCCGAGATGCGGGCGGTCTGGGCGCTCAAAGACACGGCGGCGGCAAGCAGGAGGAGGGCGGTCGTCACCCTCCGGCAAAGTCGAAGCATGGTTGCGTTCCTGGGTTGGTTTTCGTTCGAGCGGGAGTTCCGCAATATGGAGTTCACGGGACCGGGCAGTTTCCCGGGACCAGGGCAGATGCATCGGCGCAGAAGGAATCGGTACCACGCGCGCGCCTGTGCAGTCCGGCGGCGATGGGGCGCAACTCAGGGTGCGCTCGAAGCACGGGCAACCCGTGCAACGATGCGTCTCGGGATTGGTTCCCAGCGAAAGTAGCCGGGCAAAGTTTCCAGCAAGGTCGCTTCTCAGCTTAGCCCATGAATGCGCCTGCAATAGCTACCGGGGACGGTCGATTCACGGAATATTCAATTAAACGACTTAGTCGCGGAGGATGGTCGGCGGCTGTGGATGAAGTAAGCGTCTATTGCCGAATTTATTCACGTTTCTGTAATTCGATATTCAAGCCGGTGGTGGATGATTCTTTTCGGGAACCCTAACGCAACCGAAAAAATCAGGGCTTCGAGAAAGAGAACGACCGGAAAGACGAATCCTTGTGTGTCATAACTTGCCGACGGAGTCATTCCCTCCGGACGGACCGCTATAACTGTGCTCAGCGCCGAGGACGTATCCTTACGCGCCTCGCCTTGGACTGCGTCCGGTAACAAGACCCTAGCCGGGTTCCCGCAGAAATTTCAGCGTGGCTGCTCCACACTTCTCCACGCAGCAGGATTGGAATGCAAACACGGGCAGCGGCGACCATCGAGCTTCTGCCTGCACCACGCAAGATCGGGCGGAACTTCATTGCCCTGCCATCCAAACACCATCCAACCGTATCTCAGGAGCAATATTCATGAAGCATCTCAAGACTCTCATCGCGGCGGCCGCCCTTGCGGTTCTGCCGTCGTTCGCCTGTGCGGTCACGCCGACCGTGGAATTCCTAGGCGCGGGCTCGTCGGCTCAGTGGCAGTCCTTCGCCATCGGCGCATACGTCCTGGCCGGAACGGGCGCGCAGCACTTCACCGTGAAGGGCACCTGCGATAAAGACTGTGCCGATCTGAACGATTCGCGTTCCAGCAGCATCTCGCTCCAATCGGGCAACCTGTGGGTGGTCTGGACCAGCGACCACTCCAAGGTCTGGGCCGCGGTCTCCGTCGACTCCGTCGTCGGCAACCGCAACTTCTTCGCCACGCCGCGCGCTACGCTGGTGATGGACACCTGCTACGACGGTTCGGCTTACCTGACTAGCTGCACCAAAGCCGCTTCCGGCAACACCAACCTGATCAACGCGGCGCTGCTCGGCGGCACTTCCGACACCACCACGCTGCCGACCGACATCTTCGCGGCGCTCCAGGATGCGAAGCTGACGGCGGCGCTGACCGACATCCGTCCCGAGGACGCTCTCTTCGCGCAGCAGCGCGTGGTGAGCACCTACGGCGCGGCCATGGCCGGCGAGACCTCTACCCTCGTGGAAGGCCTGGGCTACGGCACCGGACCCAACACCCTGGTGGGCAGCAACATCGTGAGCGCGGTAGGTACCGTTGCGCAGCCGGTGGCCTTTGCGCTTTCGGGCGGCAAGGATCCCTTTACGAATCAGACCGTTCCGGCCAGCGCCACCATCTCTGTGGGCGCTTCGCCGATCGTCTTCTTCGCCAACCGCCAGAACCCCAACGGCGTCGGAAAAAAACTGAGCGGCAAGTTCGAATACACCGACCTGCCGATCCAGGTCGAGCAGAACTTCGTCAGCGGAACCGACTGCGTCATCCCCGGTTCCACGATCCCCGTCACGGTCTTCATCCGCGAACCGCTCTCGGGCACGATGAATACCACCGAATACTCGGTCAATCTGAACGACCGATGGGTCAATCCAACCTCGCAGGAAAAGGGCATTGACGGAGCCAAAACTCCGCAGCTCGGTTCCTTTACCACCACCGGCGCGAAGCTTTCGCCGTACACCCCATATGTGGGCGAGGGCGTGACCTGCTCCAACGGCTCGGGCACTCGCGCTCGCGCCATCGGCACCGGCGAAATGGTCAAGGACGTCGAGTTTGTGACCGACTCGTTCGGCTACACCTTCTGGGGCTACGGCAACTTCTCCGCCATCGCCAACAACCCGCTCTACGGCTACGTCACGCTCTACAGCACCGACCCGATCCAAACCACCTACAACCAGGGCCTGCTGCCGGCTTGCGCCGCATCGGGTTGCCCCATCGCCGCCGGCGATTCGTTCCCCAACGTGCGTAGCGGCAAGTATGTGGCCTGGTCGATCCTGCGCGTTGTGACCGACGCGAAGGGCACCACCAACTACAACAACACCGAGACGCTGGTGACGGCCGTTCAGAACAACGTCAACAAGACCGTTCCCGACTACATCCCGGTTTCCAAGACCTCGGATGGCGATCCCGGCCTGCTCTACTATCGCTCGCACTACCTGCGCTCCGGCGTAGCCCCCAACAACGGCCTCTTCGGCGCGACCGAAGCGGGCGGCGATGTGGGCGGCTGCATCGAGTCGATTCCCACCGCGGGCGCCGGCACCCTCAACTGCAAAGACTATAAGTAAGGCAAACCGGCGAGGCTGGCTCCCAGCAATCGGGGGCCAGCCTCACCCGGTCAGACCCAAAGCTGATTGTCCGAGACGGGCCGGGACCAGGTTCGCTACCGTTATTTTCGTCTCATCCCACCGTTTGTCGAAGGTCGCGCAGTATGCCGTTTGCACCCGCCCCAGCCGCTCGCTCCCACACGCCGTGCATGGGTATCCGCGTCGTTCCCATCGTTCTGAGTCTGCTGGCTTTCGCATTTCCGCTCGCGGCTTTGTCAGCGCAGTCGCCAGCCGACGCCGGGGTGATCTCGAACCAGCCGGTTCTTTCCGGCCAGTCGGAAGACCTCCAGCAACTGAAGCTGGCGAAACAAACTCTGCCCGCTCCGGCCCCCTTCCTCATCGAGCGCGACAAGGAACCGGAGTTCACACGCGAGTTCTTCCGCGTGGAATGGCGCAACGGCGATCCGATCGACTTATATGTGATCCGTCCCACGCTTCTCGCCAAGCCGCCCGTCACCATTTTTCTCTACGGCTTTCCATCGGAAACGGATCGGTTTCGCGACAACGCGTGGTGCCGAATGGTCACCCAGCGCGGGTATGCCGCGGTCGGATTTGTCTCGGCCCTTACCGGCCAGCGTTTCCACGGGCGCGGATTGACCGACTGGTTCGGAAACGAACTCCCCTTTGCGCTGGTAACGACGGTCCACGATGTGCAGATGGTCTTGAACTATCTCGATACCCGCAAGGATCTCGACGCTACCCAGGCAAGCATGTTCGGCCAGGGATCGGGAGGGACCATTGCCATTCTGGCCGCCAGCGTCGAGCCTCGCCTAAAGCGCATCGATCTGATCGATCCCTGGGGCGACTGGCCTGTTTGGCTGGCCGGGTCTTCGATGATTCTGGACGAGGAACGCCCAAAGCTCACCAGCAAGGTATTTGAAGGCAGCGTGGCCTCGCTCGACCCCATCCTGTATCTGCCAAAGCTGGATGCGTCGCGCCTGCGGCTGCTGGATGTCGCCTACGACCGGGATAGCCCCGCGGAAGCCAAGAAGGCCATCGAAGCGGCCATGCCCAAAGGCGCGTCCATTCTGCGCTACGCAACTTTCGGCGAATTTCAAGCCGGCGTAGCTGGCGGAGACCGGTTCCTTGCCTGGCTCCAACCATCGGTGGCGGCGGACAAGCCAAACGCAAAGTTGAACGATTTGGGCGCTCCGCGTGGAGCTGCCGTTCCAAATTCCAACGACTGAAAACTTAAGCGTGTAGCAAAAGAGAAACGTCAAGTCCATCAAGAAACGGGGAAGATCGAAGTGGCGACAGAATTCTCAGTCCAACTGCAAACGGCGTCCTTGGCCGCCACTACCAATTCCTGCGCGCCGCCGTCGCCCGTCGGCCTGGAAGCGCGCCGCTGGATAGCCCACGCCAAACTGCTGCGGGACCGGATGGGCGCCAGACTGAATCGCATGGCGATCGAACACACCGATTTCACGGTCATCTCGAACGACTGTTGGGGACAGGCCCTCTACGAGGAACTGGGCCTCCCAAGCCGCACCCCGCTCTTCGGTTCCGGCATGCACGCGGAGTGCTTCCTGCGCTTCCTAAGCGATATTCCGGGCTACCTCGCCATGCCGCTTCGATTTATCTCCGTTTCCCGCCATGGCAGCGTGAATCGGCTGAGAACGCGGCGCGGAGTTTGGCCGATGGCCGCGCTGGGCGATGGCGTGGAGATACACTTTATCCACTACAAGTCGGAGGAAGAATCCCGGAGCGCCTGGGAACAGGGCTGCCGCAAGGTGAATCTGGATCGCTTGGCGGTCAAGTTCACAGTGGATAAAGATGGCGCTTCGCCGAAGCACCTTACGATATTCGACCAGCTGCCGTTCGAACGCAAACTGCTGCTGAGCGCGCATCCCCATCCGGAGATCGGCTGCGCCGTCCATGTCCCCGAATATATCCTGAACGGAGCCATGATGTTCCGCCGCTCCTTGCGTCACTTCGATTGTGGCCATTGGCTCAACACCGGGGAAATTCGGCGCACCACCTTGCGGGTACTGGTGAACAAGGCAATTTACGCTCGCGGAGTCTAACGCCGATATACGTAACGGGCGCCAGTATTGCCGTAAGGGCCGGAAGCCTCTGCCCCTCGCCCGCGCTAACAGGCCGCGGTCAGACGCACCGGAGCGGGCGAGTTTTCCACAAGCGTTCGCCCCTGCGCCTCAAGCTGTCGGGACCCGTCGCGCGATGTGTTTGAATCCGGGAGGTTCATGCATCGTTTCGCGAAGGACGGGGCGGTATCCGCAATTTTCCGTTTCGATGGTCACTGGAATCAATCCGGTGCAAATGGAATCCTTCCGCCGAGCACTGGAAGCCGTCTGACGATCTATCGAGTGCGCCGGATGCTCGATGGAACTCGTACAAACCGGTTCCGGGGCAAAGGTACACTGGAGTCAGGACATTTCCCTCCTGGACGACTCATCTTGCGGCATCTTTTGGACAAACTGAATCCTGAGCAGCGCGCGGCTGTCGAGACCACCGAGGGCCCCGTCCTCATCCTCGCCGGAGCGGGCTCCGGGAAGACCCGCGTCATTACGTTTCGCATCGCGTATCTGATTCAGGAAAAAGGGGTTGCTCCGGACGCCATCCTGGCCGTCACCTTCACCAACAAAGCCTCCAAAGAGATGGGCGAGCGCATCGACAAACTGCTCGAACGCGGCTCGCTCACTCGCCCGCTCATCGCCACATTCCACTCGCTTTGCGTCCGAATCCTGCGCCGCGACATCGAGGCTCTGCGCATCGGCGCCGGGCCCAGCGCGATCGGCCTCACTCGGGACTTCGCCATCTACGACGAGAACGATCAGCAGTCGATCGTAAAGCAGATCATGAAGCGGCTCGGCCTGGACACCAAGCAACTGACGCCGCGCAATGTGCTAGGAAAAATCTCCTGGGCCAAGAGCCACATGATCGATCCGCAGGAGTATTATCTCGGCTCGACCGACCCCGGCTCCGAGCGTATCGCCCATATTTATGAGCAATATCGGAAGGAGCTGGCCAAAAACAACGCCCTCGACTTCGACGATCTCCTGCTCGAAACGGTCCGCCTCCTCAAAGCGTCCAGCGAGGTCCGCGAACGCTATCAGCGCCGCTACAAATACCTGCTGGTGGACGAGTATCAGGACACGAATCGCCCGCAGTACGAGCTGATGAAGCTGCTTGCCGGCGAGCGGCGCAATGTGTGCGCGGTGGGCGACGAAGACCAGAGCATCTATTCGTGGCGCGGGGCCGATATTCGCAACATTCTGGAGTTCGAGCAGGATTTTCCCAATGCGAAGATCGTCCGCCTGGAGCAGAATTACCGCTCCACCCAGAACATTCTGGAGGCGGCCGGGGCGGTTGTGGCCAACAATGCCCAGCGCAAGGGCAAAACGCTCTGGACGGAGCGCACCGGCGGGGCGATGGTCGGCTACTATGAGGCGCCGGATGGGGAAAATGAGGCCCTGTTCATCGCCGACAAGATCAATAAATACCTCCGCGAATCGGACGACGAGACGCCACGCACAGCCGTCTTGTACCGGACCAATTCGCAGTCGCGGCTGGTCGAAGAGGCGCTGCGCCGCTACGGGATCAAGTACACCATGGTCGGCGGATTCAGCTTTTACGAGCGGGCCGAGATTCGCGATCTGCTGAGCTATTTGAAGCTGGTGCTCAATCCACACGACTCGGTGGCGCTCCAGCGGGCGGTCAATACGCCTCCGCGCGGGATCGGCAAGACGACGCTTGAAACGCTCGAGCGGATCGCGCTGGAGACGGGCGTTTCGACCTGGACGGCGATCGACGCGGCCATTGCCGGGAAGCTGATCCCCGCGCGGGCAGCTTTGGCGCTGGAAGGTTTTCGGCGGATCATCCTCGATGGCCGCGCGCTGATGCAGATGGACGGCGGCGACTTTGCCGGGAAGCTGCTGACGGATTTGGTGGGTTCGCCGTCTGTTTCGGACGCGGCGGAGCCGGTTGGGGACGCGGATTTAGGATTTGGGGAGAATATTGCCTTCGATTTTGGCGATGCGGATCCGACTCCGGATGCGGGCGAGGGCACGGACTTCGATTTTGGCGCTCCCGATCCGCTTGTGCCGCCGTTGCCTGCGGTGGATTTGGCGATGCTTTCGCCCTTTTCGAAAAGCGCGCCTGGCACTTCGTCGCGCAAAGTCTTGCGGCGGGCCGGCGCCTCGCCGGAAGGTCGCGAAGCGACGGTTCCCGGAGTCCTCGATTCCGCTCAGGATGGTTTCCGCAAGCCTGGGGACCGCGGCACGCTCCCGGAACTGATCCGCTTCCTGATCGACCGCAGCGGGTACATCAAAGTGTTGGAGGCGGAGGGTTCGCCCGAAGCGATTAGCCGGATCGAAAATCTGAAGGAACTGGCGAACGCCGCGCAGGACGCGGAAGAGCGCGGCGAAACGCTCAGCGAGTTTCTGGATCACGCGGCGCTGGTTTCGGATACGGACAAGTACAGCGAGGATTCGCGGGTGACCCTGATGAGCCTGCACGCCGCCAAGGGCCTCGAGTTTCCACTCGTCTTTCTGGCCGGCCTGGAAGAGGGCCTATTCCCGCATTCGCGCACACTGAACGATCCCAATGGCCTCGAAGAAGAGCGGCGCCTCTGCTACGTCGGCATGACGCGGGCGATGGATACGCTGGTGATTACGCGGGCCCAGTACCGGCGCCGGTACGGCAACGACGCTCCGGAGGCGAGTTTGCCGTCGCGGTTTCTGGAAGAGATTCCGGCGCGGCTAATGGAAAATCTTGGCGCGCCCACGGGAACGACCGGCTACGGTGGGAACGCATCCTTTTCCGGGCGCGGGCCGGGATACGGGTACGGCGGCAGCCGGTTCGGGGGCAATTTTCGGACTGGGCTGGCGGCTGGCGCGGACGAGGAGATGGGAAGCGCGCACTACAGCTATGAAGATGAGGACCAGTCTGGAGCGCGTGCCGGGCTGCCGGGGCGGACTCCCCTGCGAGCGCCGTACGCCGGAGTCCGCGCCGTGCCGTATCCGAATGCCGCGGCAAAGCCTGCCGCCAAACCGGCCGAAAAGCAGCCGGATTCGCTCGACAACATTGCGCAGTTTTTTGCCGGGCGCGGCGGCGGCGGAAAGCCGGGCGCGAGCTTTGCGCGGCCAAAGATGGAGATTCCGGTGACGCCGGTTCCCAAAGGATTGACCAAAGGAAGCCGGGTTCGGCACGGGAAATATGGCGATGGCCAGGTGATTTTGCGAGAAGGAGATGGAGAAGACGCGAAATTGACGGTACACTTTTCTAAATTCGGTGTGAAGAAGCTCATTGAAAAGTTCGCACAATTGGAAAAGATTTAGTTGAAATCGGTTACGCGATGGCTCTTGCATTCGCCTCGAGACACCTGAATCGAACGAGATTCTCATCGGCCTGGCAGTGGCCAGGGCGGAGACGGAACCGTGCCGCAGTGCGACGGACCCTTCGCGGGCTGCTGCTGTTTGTTCTAGGCTGTCTTGGACTCCGATATCTGCTAGTTTTCGCCTTCCCGCCCTATGCGGAGCAGATCGACTATGGCGTGGAGGCGGCTGTAACCGCTGCGGCGGCCTACTCGCAGTGGCTGTCGATTCCGCGGCAGGCGTCGCCCTCGTTGCGGCTTCGTTGGATGCTCTGGATTGTGTATCTTGCGGTGCGAGCCCACCTGGTTGGGCTGGCCGCGCTGGGGCGGATTATGCCTCCTATTTCGTGGCTGCGGGGTTATCTCCTGACCACGCACACGATCGGGTACACGGCTTTCTTGATGGCTTTGGCGATGCCCTCCTTTTCCAGGGGCTCGAATGCAGTCCGCCGGATCGAGATCGGTCTGGGGTTGACTCTCGCCGCAACACTGCTGCTCGCGCGGCTTCAGTTTCAGGAAGGTGGCTCGCAGGTTCGCTATTTCCTGTTCATCTTCCGCTATCAGATATTTCTTGCTGTCTCTGCGCAGGCGGCGGTCCGCGCTTCGTCGTCGATTGCGGAGTACAACTTTTGCCGGCGCATGGCTGTCTACTGCCTGGCGCTATTGTTTTCCGCTTCCGTTGAAAATTACCTCTCCATGCATCTCGATCTTCCGTTCGCCTGGGCGCTGGATGGAGCGACAGGATTGGAGAATCTGGTTTTGGTTTGGCTCACGGCGCGTGGATTCGTTCGTCCGCACCGGCGTTCGCTGCGCGGCTCGGTATACGCGATGCGGAGCGGTTTGCCTATCCTGATGACGCTGGCGATCGTCAGCCTGAGCATTTTTATCTTTCAGGTGCATCCGAAGCTGGCGGTTGGGGCAATTCTGCTGGCGGTGGCTGGCTACGGCTGGCGCACTTCGATTCTGATGAGCCAGCAACTGGTAGCGCGGGATGAGTTGGTCAAGGCGCAGAGTTCCCTGCGGGAGCTTGTCTACATCGACTCGCTCACGGGAGCGGGCAATCGACGCTCGTTTGAGCAGAGGCTGGAGGAGGAGCGGCTCGGACACCTGAAGTCGGGAGAGGCGTTTTCGCTGTTGCTGTTCGACATCGACAAGTTCAAATTTCTAAACGATTCGCTGGGGCATCCCTTTGGGGACGCATGTCTCAGGCTCCTCGTAGACGCGGCTCATCGGGTTGCGCGCCGTTACGGGGATCACCTGGCGCGCCTGGGCGGGGATGAGTTTGCACTGATTCTCACCAGGACCGATTCTCAGGGAGCCATGTTGATCGCGCAGCGTCTCCAGGAAGAGTTGGCCAATGCGACCGCTGAATTGAAAGCGCCGCTTACGATCAGCATTGGCGTTGCGACTTGCGAGTCCGGCGCGAGAGCTTCCTTGGAAGCGCTGGTGGCGGCGGCGGATGAAGGTCTTTACCGGGCGAAAAAGGCTGGGGGCAGTTCGATGGAGTGCGTTGCCGTACGCGGCGAAGTTGCGCGTCTCAATTCCCAATGAGACCCGGCCGTTTTCACGCGATTGTCCGCCAGACCCGCGTGACGCAATGGGTTGCGGCCAGGAAGGATTCTATATACGCGCGGGGAATCCATATCCTGATATGCTCGTATTGCAGGGATATTGTCGGAACGGACGATTCAGACTGTTTTTGAGGATCGAAACTTTGGAAAGAGGTTGTTTATGGCGGATACCACCAAGATTGAGGATGTGCAGGAACGGAAGAAGCTGAAGCGCGCGGCGCGGAAGAAGGCTGCTCCGAAGGGTCCGCGGACAGGCGCTCGCGGCGAAAACAAGCAGAAGCTGAAGAAGGCGGCGCGCGGACAGTCGAAGCGGAAGTAGTTACGGTTCGCGTCGCTCCCACCCAAGCCGCAAAGACGAGTATGCGGCCCGGGTGAGGCACCGGATATTGAGATTTGGGAGAGTCGACGGGATTCCTGCGGAGGGTGCTCAGGAATCCCGTTCCGTTTTCGGGGACGGTGTTCTATAGTCGGACCAACGGCACTCGCCCAATTAGTCTTGTCCCATTGGAACAAGCTGCATCCGTACTTCCAGAATCCCATTTCAGGAGCCTCGCCCTGGCTAGCCAACTACTGCGCCGCAAGTCCATCGACAAGCTCATTCTGGATTCGCAGAACCCCGAACATGCGCTCAAAAAGACTCTGGGCCCATGGTCGCTGACCGCGCTGGGCATCGGCGCGGTGATCGGCTCGGGGATCTTTACCGTGATCGGAACGGCGATCTCCGGCGAGAAGTTCGATACGACCAGCATTCTGAACACGCCATTGGCCGACTACCTGCTGACGCATACGGCGCTGGCTGGTCGGCCTGGGGCAGGGCCGGCGCTGGCGGTTTCGCTGGTGCTGGTGGCGATCGTTTGCGGGCTGACCGGGCTTTGTTACGCAGAGCTGGCCTCAATGATCCCGACCGCCGGTTCAGCCTACACTTATACCTACGCAACGCTGGGCGAAATCATCGCCTGGATCATCGGCTGGGACCTGATTCTCGAATATGCCGGCTCGAATATGACGGTCAGCGTGGGCTTTGCCGCCCATGTCGTCGATCTGCTGGATTGGTTCGGGTTGCATCCCAGCGCGAAGTGGATTTCGCCGGCCTACCTGCCCGAAGGGTTGCAGGACCTCGCGGGTAAGGATATTTACGCCGCCGGGTGGCATTTCGGCTTCAATATTCCGGCATTCTTGATCGTCCTTTTGCTGACCATGGTGCTGGTCCGCGGCATCTCCGAGACGGCTGAGGCGAACAACATCATGGTCGGCGTCAAGCTGACCGCGATCCTGATCTTCGTCTTTTCGGCGCTCGAATTCATCCATCCCACCAACTGGCACCCGTTTGCGCCGAATGGTTTTTCCGGGATTCTCGCCGGCGGGTCGATCATCTTTTTTACCTACATCGGCTTCGATTCGGTCTCGACGGCGGCGGAGGAGTGCAAGAATCCCCAGAAAGATTTGCCGATCGGCATTATCGCCACGTTAATTATCTGCACAGTGCTCTACGTCGCGGTCGCCGTTTGCCTCACGGGTCTCGTGCCGTGGCAGTCGATGGCTGGCGACGCGGCCCCGGTCGTCAACGCGCTCAAGAAGCTGTCGCTCACGCCGGACGGCCATCCGCTTCGGTGGGTGCGGCTCGTGGTGCTGCTGGGCGCGCTGACGGGGATGCTTTCCTCGCTCTTGGTCTATCAGTTAGGCCAGTCGCGCGTGTGGTTTTCGATGTCCCGCGATGGGCTGCTGCCCAAAATTTTCAGCAAAGTGCACAAGCGCTTTCGGACGCCGGCGTTTTCAACCTGGGTGGCCGGGTTCGTCGTAGCGATTCCTTCGGGGTTGTTCGACATCGGGACTCTGGCGGATCTTTCCAATATCGGTACGCTGTTTGCTTTTGTGCTGGTTTCGATCGGCGTGCTGGTACTGCGCATTCGCGAACCCGAGCGCCGGCGCGGCTTCCGCGTCGCGGGCGGTCCAATTATTCCGGTTCTCAGCATCGTGTTTTGCGTGCTGCTGATGAGCGGGTTGCCGATTATTACCTGGCTGCGTTTCTTCATCTGGCTGGCGATTGGATTGGTGATTTACTTCCTGTACAGCCGCCATCGGTCGGAGTTCGCTCCGGCGAAATAGATATGTTCGCAATGGAGATATACTGGCTTGAAAGAGGTGGCTATGGCATCCACTGGAAGCGACAACGGCGAATACGTTACTCGCAAGTTCGATGGGCAGGATACAAGCGAAACTCGGTATTGGCTATCGTTCGATCTCGGTTTGATGGGCGATTACAGTCACTTTTACAAGTGGCTGGACGAACAGAATGCCGAGGAATGCGGCTCCGGAACGGCAGCGATTGTCTCGACTACATCGATGGATCGATTTGTTGGCGAGATCAGAGAGGTCCTGAAGGAGACACCTCGGGCGCGCGTTTACCTCCTCTCAAGGCTGCCTGACGGCAGGTTTGGCGGGAAATTCGTGGTTGGCGCTCGCCGGAAAGCTCCGTGGGCTGGCTTTGCCGTCAGAGCTTCCGACGTGGTGGAATATGCTTGATGGCCAGGATATGTGTGGACGCGGGATTCCTGATTGGGCTTTACGATAGGGACGACCAATATCACGCTATAGCGGTGCGGCAGTTTGAATACCTGTTTAGCGAGACGAGGGACCGGAACCAGCTGATTGATCCGTGGCCCATTCTTTACGAGTGCTTGGGCAGCCGGCATGCAAAAGATAAACGAAAAGCAGCGCTGGACGTTCCTATATGAGTCTGCGCAACTTGAGCTTTTGGATGATTTTCATTTTCGTGACAAGTGTTTTGCAGAGTATCTTGGGAATGAGTCACGTCCTCTGAGCTTGGTGGATCGGGTTCTACGCGCGATGATCGCGGATCGGCGTCGCTATTTTGATTTTTTCTTGACTTACAACAGCGGCGACTTTGCAGATGCATGCGAGAGCGGTGCCATCGTCTTGATCAATGAACACAGCTTGCCGGAGTCCTATGGCATCTGACACCGCGAATATCGACCAATTCATCCGCAGGCTCCCGAAGGCGGAGCTGCATCTGCATCTGGAAGGCACGATCGAGCCGGCGACACTGGTGGAGTTGAGTCTGCGCGTGGATACCGGCTCCGGCACCGGCTCCGACGCTGAGCCGCTTACGCTGGAAGCTGCTGAGGATCTGTATCGATACACGGATTTTTCCGGTTTCCTGCAGGCCTTCAAGGCCGTAACGCGCCGGCTGCGCGGGCCGGCGGAGTATGAATTGGCCGCTTACCGCATGATCCAGCAGTTGGCCGCGCACGGGGTCGTTCATGCCGAGGTTTACATCTCCGTCGGCGTGGTCTATTTCTGGCGCAAAGAGGAAGACGCGGCCGATCCGGAACTCTTTGAGAAAATCTTCGCCGGGCTCGAGAGCGCCCGGGAGCGCGGCGAGCGAGACTTTGGCGTGACGCTCTACTGGATATTCGACGCGGTAAGGCACTTCAGCTTGCCGGAGGCGGAACGGGTCTTCCGCCTCGCCGCGCGCATGAAGGCGCAGTATCCCTCGATCGTTGGCATAGGCCTCGGTGGCGATGAGCGCGTGGCGGCTTCAGAGCCGTTTCGCGCCACCTATGCCGAGGCTGCGGCGGCTGGGCTGAGACTCACCAACCATGCTGGTGAGACGACTGGGCCGGAGGCGATTTGGGAGGCGTTGGCGATCGGTTCGGAGCGGCTGGGTCATGCGCTTTCGGCGATTCGCGACCCCGAGCTGATGGCGGAGCTGCGCAGGCAACAGATACCGCTCGAACTGAATCCCACTTCCAATGTGCGCACCGGCGTCTGCAAGGCCTTTATCGCCCATCCGCTGCGGAGCTACTTCGATGCAGGGCTGTTGGTGACGCTCAACTCCGACGATCCTGCATTCTTCGGCTCCAATGTTGCAAACGAATACCGGCAGGCGCACGAGTTGCAGGGCTTTACGCGCGAGGAGTTGAAGATGCTGGCGAAGAACTCGTTCCGCGCCAGCTTTTTGCCGGAGGAAGCAAAGCGGCGCTGGATTTCCCAAATTGAATCTATGTCGTAGCAAAATTGGCTTACTAACACAAAGGTGACAGAGCCGGTTGTGGACAGTCTTAACGAGAGTTGGGTTATGATTTGCTCAGGAGGGAATCCCCCATGCCAGAAGAGTTGGAAGAAAACGAGACGAGCAGCCACACGGCGCTGAAAGCGATTGGGTGGGTTTCATTCGGACTGGGAATCGCCGCGGTGGGCGTCTTTGTCGGCCGCGAGTTGCGCAATCGTTACAAGTTCAACCATCGTACGCCATACGATTTCTACTCGAATGCCGCCACGCCTGCCGCGTCCGAGTTCGGTATGGGGGTGTAGTATCGGCAGACATCTGCTTCTCCTCCTCGCAGGATTGGCGCTGGCGCTGGGGCTAACGGGGTGTTCGGAGATCCCGAAGGCGAACGCCAACATCGCGTTCATGGGCGATTCGATTACCGCATTCTGGTGGCTTCCCAAGACGAACCTGGGCATTTACGGCGATACAGCCGGAGAGATGCTGGCGCGCTTTCCGACGGAAGTTTTGGGTCATGGATACAAGGCCGTTGTGATTCTCGCCGGTACGAACGATGTTCGGGTCCCAACGCAACCGATTGACGTCTACGCCCCCCAGGCCGCGGCAAACATTGCCAAGATGGCCTCCATGGCTGATGGGGCCGGAATCCAAGTGATCTTATGCAAGATTCCGCCCATCGAGGGCGAGCTGGGCCGGGTCGAAACCCTGAACGCCCTCATCGAAACTCTGGCCCAGCAGCAGAATTACAAGCTGGTGGACTACTACGCGCCGATGGTTGGACACGCCAATTACTTTCGCGACGGAGAACACCCCAACGACGCGGGATATTTTGTGATGCAGTCGGCGCTGACCAAGGTGATTCCGCTCAATTATTAGTGGGTTAGCGGAGGAAGGAAGAGCAAGAGCGCAAGCGTCGGAAAAAACCTTCCCAATAGTTACGGCTTCAATGCTGAGCGGGGTTACCGGAAGGGAATTTCTACTCCTGCGTAGCCGCCAGTGTTGAAACAGCCGACTGCCGATGCGATCCGATCCGTATAGAGCCGCACGATTCGCCAGGTTGAGTTTCCTAGAACGACGATAGCGATCTTACGCCCCTTCAGATTCTGCTGATATCTGATTCGTTTGTCAGTCGTCAGGAGCAAAACAAAATCAGCGCTTTCAGCCAGCTTGAGCAAGTCTCCGTTAGAGATTCGGTCCCAACCCAGGTCTCGGGCTTCCACAACCTCATGGTTGGGCAACGCTGCGATGATATCGGTGGGGGTGCCGTGGTCAAAAAGAATGCGCATGAACGGGCATCGATGAGTCGAGAGGGGCGGGCGGTGCGTCGAGGCTGCGCGCGGCAAAGGCCAACACAGCTTGAACCTGCTCACGCGTCACATGAAACTGCTCGATGATCTCCTCGATAGTTGAGCCTGCTTCGAGATTTTCGAAGACGGTGGCTACCGGCATGCGGGTGTCGCGAAAAACCCACGCACCACTGCGCCGATTCGGTACGCTTTCAACGGCCTCGCATTGCGACCAGTCCAAAATCGCCATATCGTTCCCCTCACCATCATCGTATCGCCGAATCTACAATTCCGTCGAACGCGTCTTGACCAACTCGAGCGATTTCTCGAGGAATGCGGCTAAGGGCATCGATCCCTGATCGCCTTTGGCGCGGGTGCGAACACTGACCGCGTGTGCCTCGGCTTCTTTGTCCCCCATGACCAGAATGTACGGCGTCTTCTGGTTGGCGAAGTCGCGAATTTTGGCGTTCATCTTTTCGTTGCCATTATCCACTTCGGCGCGGAAGCCGGCGGCTTCGAGCTCGGCTTTGACCTGCGCCGAGTAAGCGTGATGGCGCTCGCTAATGGGGACCAGGCCAATCTGCACCGGCGCCAGCCAAAGCGGAAACGCTCCAGCATAGTGCTCAATGAGGACGCCGAAAAATCGCTCCACCGAGCCAAAAAGCGCGCGGTGGACCATCACCGGCTGATGACGCTCGCCGTCTTCACCCACGTATTCAAGCTCGAATCGCGCCGGGAGATTGAAGTCGAACTGGACCGTCGAAAGCTGCCAGAGGCGGCCGAGAACGTCCACCAGCTTGAAGTCGATCTTCGGGCCGTAGAAGGCGGCTTCTCCTTTGATCGTTTTGAAAGGAATGCCTTTGCGGTTGAGCGCGCGCTCGAGCGAGCCGATGGCGGCCAGCCAGTTTTCGTCGCTGCCGGCGTAGGTCTTGCGATCGGCCGGATCCCAAGTCGAAAGCTCGACCTTGAACTCAGCGAAGCCGAAGGTCTTGAGCACGGCTTCGGCGAAGTCGATGCAGGCAATCACTTCGTCTTCGATCTGACCCGGCGTACAGAAGATATGCGCGTCGTCCTGGGTAAAGCCGCGCACACGCAGCAGTCCGTGCATCGTCCCGGAGCGCTCATAGCGATACACATTGCCCAGCTCCGCGTAGCGCACCGGCAGGTCGCGGTAGCTCTTCGGCGAGTTCTTGTAGATCAGAATATGGCCGGGACAGTTCATCGGCTTCAGCCGGTATTCGGCGTCGTCCAACTCCATCGGGGTATACATGTTGCCCGCATAGAAGCCTTCGTGGCCCGAGATCTTCCAAAGTTCGCGGCGCATGACGTGGGGCGTGTAGACGAGCGAGTAGCCGCGGCGCAGGCACTCGTCGCGCATCCAGTCCTCCATGACTTTGCGGATCATGGCGCCCTTGGGATGCCAAAAGATGAGCCCCGAGCCGGCCACTTCCTGGATGCTGAAGAGATCGAGCTGCTTGCCCAGCAGGCGATGGTCGCGCTTGGCAATCTCTTCAAGATGCTTGAAGTGGGTATCCATCTCCTTCTGCGAGAAGAACGCCGTCCCGTAGATGCGCTGCAACTGCGGATTCTTCTCGTCCCCAAGCCAGTAAGCGCCAGCCAGATTCAGCACCTTCACGGCTTTGACCCGGCCCGTCGAGGGAACATGCGGGCCACGGCAGAAGTCGACGAAACTGCCGTTGCGGTATAAGCCGACCTGATCGCCTTCGTGCGTGAACTTCGCGACGAAATGCGCCTTCATAAAGTCGCCGTCGCGCTCGAATTGCGCCAGAGCCTGTTCGCGCGGCTGCGATTCCACGACGAATTTCTCGTCCCGCGCAATGACTTCGGCCATTTTCGCTTCGATCGCAGCCAGATCGTCGGCCGTAAAAGCCTTCTCCCGGTAAAAATCGTAGAAAAAACCCTGCTCGGTCGCCGGCCCGTGGCCGAGCTTGGTCTCCGGGAAAAGTTCGAGCACCGCCGTCGCCATCACATGCGCGGCGGAGTGGCGGACGACTTTGAGCGCCTCTGGATCGCTTTCCCGGATCAGAGCAAGCTGCGTATCTTCCCTAAGCGGCGTAGACAGGTCCACCAACCGAGGCGCGGCTGCGTCTCCGGCGGAGTACATCGCTTCATCGCTGGCGGTTTCGGCACCGTTCTCTTCCGCCGTCGGCACGGTGGCAAGCGGAGTAAGCCGGGCGACGACGGAGACAGCGGCGAGACGAGGCGAAATGGCGTTGGCAATTTCCAGCGGCGTTGTGCCGACGGGCACTTCGCGAATGGCCCCATCGGGCAGATGTACGGAGATGGTTTGCGAACTCATGGTCGAAGATTGTCCTTAAAGGAGGCCAGCGGCGACGCTAAGCGCCACAGCGGCAACCTCTCAGAATATACCGCTTTGCCTCCGAACCTGGCGGCTATTGCGCGATGCCTCACCGAAATGGGATGGTAGAGGGACGGGGGAAGCCGTGCGTTGGATCTCTTTGCTGGGATGGTTTGTGCTGTGCTTCGCCGTTGGCGGATTTGCCGGCGCGGGCACGGCAAGCGACGTCGACGGCTGGTATCGGACTCTGGTTCGGCCCTCGTTTGCCCCGCCCAACTGGGTCTTCGCTCCGGTCTGGACGCTTCTCTACGCGATGATGGCTATAGCCGTTTGGCGAATCGGCTTAACTCCGGCATCGCCCACGCGCACCTGGGCCATCGCGCTGTTTCTAGCGCAACTGGCGCTGAATTTTGCCTGGCCATGGATATTCTTTCGATTTCACGCCCTCAGTTTCGCGCTGGTGGAGATTGTCGCGCTCTGGGTGCTGATCGCGGCGACCATCTGGACTTGCAGCCGCATCGCGCCGCTCGAGGCATGGCTGATGGCGCCGTACCTGGCTTGGGTCACCTTCGCAGCCGCGTTGAATGCTGGCTTCTGGCGATTGAACTGAACCCGATACGCAGGTCCTTCCTCCGTTTCGCCGCAAAATGAAACGCTCCGCCCCCTCTCCGTCACTTCCCTTCGGAGTCGCGAACAGACCTCGGAACTCCGCATAGCACGACGGTGTTAGGGCCGCCTGGCCGCGGGTCAACCCGGAGTCACTCTCAAGATTGTTACCGGTCCCTGCTCGTGCCATGTTGCGTTGCCGCGTATCGGGATACCTTAAATGAGTAGCCGAAAGAGTCCCGGCAAAGACCGGTAAAGCACCCAGAGGAGAAACCCCATGCAAGTGTTGTTGAAGAGCACCGAGACCTCCGTCGAGACCCGTTGCAGCGTCTGTGGCCAGGGATTTGTGATGTTCTGGGAGCGCCAGACCAAGATGGAGCGCGCCGAAGCCATGCGTGAAATTGAAACCACACTGCGCCACCACCACCACGCCGGTCCGGGATCGGATGTGCATCCCGTCAAAGGCTTCCTTGTTCCCGCGTGGGATGGGCCGATCGCCTTCTCGGGCGCCGCAATCCTGGGCAACGCGCCGGTCTGGGCGCTCTAGTCGGATACTAAGTTTCCGTTTTGTCTTGGCCAGCAATGGCAATGGGCAGATTCCTTCGGGGGAGGGGATCTGCCCGATCTTTTTGTAGGCTACTTTTCTTCGTGATATTCCATTTCCGTATTGATCGTCCATAGATTGGACTTATCCGTGATCCCCTTGGCAATGTTATCCACAGCGGTCATGGCGGTGAGCATCGAGTGGTCCTGATTGTTGTATTTATGCATGCCGTTGCGCCCTACCAGAAATAGATTCCGGATGCCGTCGGTATAGCTGCGAATCGTATCGAACCGGTCGTAGGTTCCGAAGTAGGCCGGGTAAGTCTTGGGGACTCGCACGACATGCGCATCCAGCACCTGATCCCCATCGAGAATCCCTATCCGGGCAATCTCTTCGATCGCCAGCGCAATCATGGCTTCGTCGCTTAGCTTCCAGATTGGATCGGTTTGGTAGCAGAAGTATTCGAGGCCTATCCAAACTTGAGATGGGTCGGCCACCATGGCCGGGCTCCAGTTATTGAAGATTTGCAGCCGCCCAACTTGCACATCCGGCTCCTGGATGTAAATCCAGTTGTCCTTAAGTGGGCTGCCGTCTTTCTCATGAACGGCGAGTTTCGAAGCCAGCAATCCCACCGTGATGAAGTCGCGATATACGAGTCCTTCGCTCACCTCGCGGACTTCCGCTGGAGCGGGCACGGAGAACGCCCGAATCAGTTCCTGAATGGGCATGGTCGAGAAGAAATAGTCGCCGGAGAAGATAGCGCGGACTCCGTCCGGACCGACAGCTTCGACGGCAGCAACGCGGTCCCCGTCCAAAACGATGCGATCCACCGTTTGCCGCATGCGCACTTCGCCCCCAGCCTCCCGAATCATTGCGGCGACGTGCTCCCAAAGCTGGCCGGGGCCGAGTTTGGGATACAGAAACTGTTCAATGAGCGAAGTTTCCGTCTGCTTCTGAGCGAGACTGTCGTTGTCCCTCTTCCTGCTGCGATTTCCAGTCAAGGTCTTCTTAAGAAAGTGCAGGATGACGCCGGAAAGCGACAGTCCCTTGATCCGCTGCGCGCCCCACTCGGCGCTGATCTGGCTGCAAGGCACGCCCCATACTTTTTCCGTGTAGGACTCGAAAAAAAGCCGGTAAAGCTGCCGCCCAAACCGATTGACAAGAAAGTCCTCGAGAGTCCGCTCTTCTCTTTTCGGCAAGAGCGCGGCACGCAAGTAGCTGATACCGGCGAAGAAAGTACGCACCAGGCCCAGGTTGAGCAGCGTATCCGCCGTGAGCCGGATCGGGTAATCGAAGAAGCGGCGCAGAAAGTAGATGCGGCTCTTGCGCGGGCGCAGCAGCATGACCAGGTCGGGGTCGGCGGGCGCGGCAACGGCGGTCGATGCGGTCAGGCCGCCGGGCAATTCGCGCTGCTGGCCATGGTAGCGAATCTGGATGGGACTTTCCGCCGCGTTGCCGCTTACCGGCGATTCCAGCGGCATCACGTCCAGCCACCACCGCATGACGCGGTCGGATTTCGAAAAAAACCGGTGGCCGCCTATGTCCATCCGGTTGCCTCTGTATTGGATGGTTCGGCTGATGCCGCCGATGGCGTTTGACGATTCCAGAACGATGGGCTGAATGTCTGTGCGGCGTAGCAGTTCGAGCGCAGCGGTTAGGCCGGCAGGTCCGGCTCCGATCAGGATGGCCCGCTGTCTGGTCATAGTAACAAAGAAATCGCCTTTTCAGTATAGCGGCTAACGACGCTTCCCTCCCCGATGCGCCGCCCTGTTTTGCGAGCGGGCAGGGGGAATTGTAGTAGCGTATTGCCATGCGCTATGTCGATCTCCGCATTCCCGCCGAAGGCTGTGCCAGCCAAATCTCAGTGCTTGGCTTTGGATGCGCTCCACTGATGGGCCGAGTGGGCCGGCGCGACTCGCTGGCGGCCCTGGCCGCCGCGGAAGACGCCGGGATCAATTTCTTCGATACCGCTCGGTCCTACGGATACGGCGAAAGCGAAGGGTTGCTGGGCGGTTTCCTCAAAGGCCGCCGGCATTCCAAGGTGATTTGCACCAAATTCGGCATCCTTCCTCACAAGAGCGGTTGGAAGCAGAAAGTCAAACCGCTGGCTCAAAGCGCCATTCGCCTCTTTCCAGGTTTGCGCAAATACGCCCGGAAGCAGGCGGCTGGGCAAAGCGTGAGCGGGCAGTTTTCGGTTGCGGTGCTGCGGACTTCGTTCGAAACCAGCCTGCGCGAACTCGAGACCGATTACGTGGACATGCTGATCCTGCACGCCGCGCCGGTCGCGGTGCTGGACCAGGACGACTTGCTGGAGGCGATGGCAAGGCTGGTCGAGAGCGGCAAAGTGCGCATGGCGGGAATTTCCGGCGACCATCCGGCGATCGTTGAGACATTTCGCCGCCAGCCGCCGGCACTGACCACGGCGCAGTTTGCATTGAATCGCACTTGTCTCGATTTTGTCGACGAAACCCGCCGGCCAGAGGCGCGGAAGCTGCTGCTCGTCGCCAACCACCCGTTTGGCGGCCCGGCGGGAGTGGACTCCGTGTACCGAAGCATCGCCGCGATGCGCGCGGAGGGCGAATTGCCGGCCGATCTTCGCTCCAAGCTGGACCCCGCCGATCCGCAACTGATGCCGGAAATGCTCCTGAACCTGATCCTGCAAGGGACGGGCATTGCCGCCGTGCTGCCGTCGATGGTGCGCAAGTCCAGCCTCGCGAGCAATTTGCGGGCGATCGAATCTTGCCGGTTCTCGCTCGACGAGCTGGAGCTGCTGCGCCGGGCGCTGATGACCCAGGCGCAATCAGGGTCCGCCTCAGCCTAGAACGGGCCCATTTCCAGCAACGGTATACTGGCCCTGTATGCGGATACTGCACGTTGTGCGCACCCTGAATCCCGAGTTTGGCGGCCCGCCCGAGTCGGTGCGGATGTTTGCCAATGCCCACCGGCGAGCCGGCAATGAAGTAGAAGTGGCGACGCTGGACGCTCCAGATTCCGGTCCCGCCGGCGATGCCTACGCCTCCTTGTTGGGCTGCCCGGTGCATGCCTGCGGCCCCGCAAAGGGCAATTATTACTATTCGAAACGTCTTGACCGGTGGCTCGCGGCCAACTATCGGCGCTTCGATGGCGCCATTGTCAACGGCGTCTGGCAGTATCATACGGTCGCTGCGCGCCATGTTCTGGCTGGACGACTCCCGTATGTCGTCTTCGCCCACGGCATGCTGGACCCCTACTTCAAACGCCGCTTTCCGCTTAAGCATCTGAAAAAACTGGCCTACTGGATTCTCGAGGAGCACCGGAATCTCAATCTCGCCCAGGCCGTCTGCTTCACCAGCGAAGAAGAGAAGCGGGTTGCCGCGGAGGGATTCCCCTTGTGCCGCTTCCGGCGGGTCGTGGTCCCCTATGGAACCATGGGCCCCAGCGGCGACCCAGTTGCGCAGAAGAAGGCGTTTCTGGACGCGTGGCCCCACCTGAATGGGAAGAAGTATCTGCTGTATCTGGGCCGGATTCATCCCAAGAAGGGGTGCGATCTATTGATCGAAGCCTTCGCGCAGGCTGCCGGCCCAGATCTGCAACTGGTGATGGCCGGCCCGGACGATGTGAACTGGGTCGCCGAACTGAAGACTCTGGCGGCGAAGCTGGGCATCGCCGAGCGGATTACCTGGACGGGAATGCTGCGCGGCGACTTGAAATGGGGCGCTTTCTATGGCTCGGAGGCCTTCGTTCTGCCCTCGCATCAGGAGAATTTCGGCATCGCCGTCGCCGACGCTTTGGCCTGCGGCGTGATTCCCCTCATCTCCGACAAAGTCAACATCGCCCCGGATGTGGCCGGCGATGGCGCCGGTTGGATGGAGCCCGACACTCGGCAAGGAACGGTAGACCTGCTCGCCAAATTTCAAAGTCTCACCCCGGATCGCCTGGCGGCGATGCGCCAGTGCGCCCTCGATTGCTACCGGAATCGGTATGCGTTGAATCATGCCGCCCAAGCCGTTTATGGGGCTTTGGGACTCGGATAGAGGGGCAATCTCAAAGCGCCACAACGATGGACGGCCCGTTGGACCGATAGTATGATCGAGAGTCAACAACCGTTTGGGACTCGGCGCGTTCGGTCCCGCCATCCCGATCGGAAAATCGACGAGTTTCCGCTACCGATTCAAAGCCGGAGGTCTGTTTGCAGCGAGTTCCGCCCTTCCGCATTCTGGATGCGTTTCGTGGATTTGCAGCGCTGTGGGTCGTCATGGTGCATAGTTGCGACAGGTTTCTTCCCGGAAAAAATTTGTCCTACCTCCACGTGCCTCTCTACGCCTTTGCCATACGCGGGCAACTGGCGGTAATCCTGTTTTTTACCATCTCCGGATACTGCATCGCCGCCGCGGCCAACAGCGCCCTTTATAGCGGCAAGACGCTGCGGCGTTACGCCTTCGAGCGCTGCCGGCGCATCTTTCCGCCCTATTGGGCCGCTTTGTTGCTGGGAGTGCTGGTGCAAGTCCTTCTGCACCTGGCGGAATCGCATCACTGGATCGCCACGATCAACCATCCGGTCCCGTTGATCTGGACTCCCAGGTATTGGATCGCCAATCTGACGCTTACCCAGGAAGAACTGCATACCGATTTTGGCAACGTCGTCTTCTGGAGCCTATGCTACGAGCTTGCCTTCTACGCTGTCGTCGGTTTCTGGCTCTGGCTGGCCCAGCGGGTGGGCCGAGGCTACGGTATGGCTCGAGGACAACTCACGCTGATCCTCGGCGTCTCCTGTACCGCATTCGCTTCGCTGCTGGGGCTGATCGTTTTCGGAGTGCCGGTCTTTCCTTGGGACCTATGGCACCAGTTCGCCCTGGGAGCGATCCTGTTTTACGTCCTCGAATCCAATGAAAAGACAGTGGCTGGGTACTCCGTCCGGCTGCGCTGGATGCTCAACGCAATCGCCGCGATCGCCATCGCCCTCTCGCTGGTTTACGTGGCCACGCGCCAGGTGGGCATCGTGGACATTGGGCATCCTTCCAGCCAACTGCGGACTTCGGCTTGTCTGGTCTCCTGCCTGATGCTGGCGCTCCTCCGGCGCTTCGACAACCGTCTATCCGGGCGCCGCTGGCTGCGGCCATTTCTATGGCTCGGGGCTAGTTCCTACAGCCTCTACCTGTTCCACCCCATATTCCTGCCGCTTGTCGATGTCGGCTGCCGCAAATTGGGTTTCGACGGGCATCTCTACTGGATCAACTTTTGGATACAGGTTGGGGTCTCGGTCGTTTGTGGACGAATCGCATACCTGCTGATCGAGCGGCATTTCCTCTCCTCCGGCTTGGCGAAAAGACAGCGGGAGGAGCACGCCGCCTGAGAGACTCGATGCGGCGCAGCTCCGAATGCCTTCCGTAACCTGCGATTGCCCTGTCCTTCGAAGAGGACGCATGGTATCGTAAAGATAGATTCCGGAACCGGCTTGCTCGACCTCTGGACTGCTTGAAAACCCTTCAGACTTTGAAAGCGACGCGCGAGTGCAGGTCCAGGACAAGATCGTGGATCGAGCTTTTGCGAATTAGGTGACGAGTTCTAAGTGAAACTGACTCAACTTATCTTTGCCTCTTTCATGCTCTTGCCGACCCTCGCGTGGACACAGGAGCCAGCGCGCCCGGACAGTGGACTGACCGCCCCCGGCCTGGAGCCGGGCGATCAATTGAACGTACGGATGTACGACTTTCCCGAACTTGGCGGGATATTTTCCGTTCGCGTCGCCTCCGATGGGACTGTGCATTTGCCTTATGCCGGCACTCTGCAAGCGGAGGGTATGTCTCCCGAAGCCCTTCAGCGGTCGATTGCCGACGCGCTTAAATCCAAAGGCATTGTGAAGGAACCCAATGTCGGCGTGGATGTCGTTTCCGCGGTCAATCTCACCGTGAACGTCCTCGGCCAGGTAGCCAGTCCCAAGGCGATTCCGTTGTTTGCGCCGGCGCCTATGTCCTTCATCCTCGCGCAGGTGGGCGGATTGACAGGCACCGCGGACCGCCATCTCACCATCCTCCGCCGCGGCGAACAACTCCCGACTTCGATCGATTACGATCCCGACGCGCCAGCCCCGGCGGCTTTGAACACGTTGGTGCAGCCGGGCGATGTCATCAGTGTCAGCAGCAGAGGCGTTTACTTCGTCGGCGGCGAGATCAATCATCCGGGGGTCTATCCCATTGGCGGAGCCCTCAGCGTAGGGCAGGTAGGTCCGCAGGCCGGAGAAGGCGTGGTCAAGAACATCACACTTCTGCAGGCGCTCTCCCAGGCTGGCGGCATCACTGCTATCGCAGCCCGGTCCAAGATGCACATCCTGCGCACGGTCGATGGCAAACGCGTGGACATCCAGGTCGATCAGGTCAAGCTCTCCAAGGGCCAAGTGGACGATCCAATTCTGCTGCCCAACGACATCGTTTATATCCCTCCCAGCTACTGGCGCCAGCAGACCAATAACCTCTTCTCCACGGCGGTCAGCGGCATTTACGCGGCGACTAACGTCCGAGACGCCAATTTCTAGCCTGAAGCCGGAGGATTTGGTCAAGCATTGGCAACTACGCTCCAATTTGTGAACGAAATCACTGTGGAAAGTCCGCAGGAGATGTTCTCTGAGCGAATCATGGCCCGATTCTTCTTCGCCTCGTTCTGGACCATCCTCTTCACCGGCGCTGTCCGCAAGTGGATTTTCCCCGGCGTTTCCGTCTTTTATCTGCTGCAGGACGTTCCTATCGGAATCGCGTATCTCTATGCGCTGCGATCGGGTTTGTTCGATCGCGGCTATCTGTTCCTGGGCATCGTGGCGGTCAGCGCCATTCTGATCCTGCAGGGCATCTTGCAGATCATTGTCTCCGGGCTCGCCGTCTTTGTGGCCCTCGTCGGATTCCACAATTACCTGTTCTACCTGCCCATGCTCCTCGTCTTTCCCCTCTGCCTCAGAGAGAGGCACCGCAGGAACTTCGTCTGGTGGAATCTGATCCTGAGCATTCCCATGTGCCTCCTGGCCATCGCTCAGGCCCAGTCTCCCAAATCCGCCTGGGTCAATCGGACTTCCGAGGGCGATGCGTTTGGCCTACCCGGCGTCGACATCGCTCGCGTCTCCGGCACCTTCAACTTCACCGTCTTCTACGGTATCTGGGTCGCCATCGCGGTCGCTTTGTGTGTGGGGGAGTGGTTATTGCCTAAGGAACGGCGGGTGATCCAAAAGCCCTGGTTGCTCATCCTCTGCACCATCACCGTGAATCTCTGCCACCTCGTCAGCGGATCCCGTTCCGCGATCGGACTGGCCGCCATGGCCATACTCGGTGGACTGGTCGCCGCAATCGTGCTGGGTTCCTCGCGGGCCATTGCGGCCATCGGAGGCATTTGCTTCCTACTGCCCTTAGGCGCCGGCTTGACCTACGTCATTTCGCCCACCGAGTACAGTGTTGTGATGAGTCGCTTCACCGGGGAAAGCGGCAAAGCCGACATCAAGGATCGTATTCAGATCGGACTCATTGGCTGGGCCACCGAACCGCGCTTCAGTTTGCTCGGCGCCGGCATCGGCATGGGTGTCGACGCTTCCCACGTCGGCAATGTCGATACCTACAACTTCACCTACACGCTCTCCGAGGCAGATACCATTCGCAATGTCATGGAGCTGGGAACGCCAGTCGGCATGTTTTACATGCTCACCCGGATCGGCCTCTTGCTGGGAATGCTTATCCTATCGATAAGCATCACCCGCGCTGGGTCCGCCCCGCATGTGATTCCCCTCTCTTTTTGCCTTTTCGCACAGGCCTACCAAGGCGACCTGACGCGAGCTGCCACTATGACCGCCTCTCAGGTTATGGTGGGTTACGCCTTCATTTTGAGCGCCTATTATTACCCCGACAACGCATCCAGCCTGGATTTCCCGGCCGGTGATTCCCTTATGAGGTCTGTGTGACGACAAATCCACCATCGACGGCGAACAAATTCACCGAAAACGCGATTCACCTCTCCGACATCGTCCGCATCCTTCGGAAATACGGCCTGTATCTGCTCGGACTGATGATTCTGGGCGGCACACTGGCCGCCATCTGGGCCAAGTTTCAACCGCCCCAGTACGACGCGATCGCCATGATTCACCTCGACCAGCACAGCTCGATCAGCTTGAGCGCGGCTGGCGGCGGCGAAAACGACGAATACAGCCTCAAGATGCAGACCCAGATCATCGGCCTGACCAGCCCCAGCGTTGCTGAGGAAACAATTCGCGAAATCGATCCCAACAAGCACCCGTATTTCGGCACGCCCGGGCATCGCAATTTGGATACGCCGCAGGAGCGTGACCAGATGGTTGCCCAGTTCCTCGGCTCTTTAAGCGTAACCCAGGTGCCCAAATCGGAATTGCTCTCCATCCGCTTCCGCAGCCGCAGCCCGGTGCTGGCGGCTATGGTGGCCAATAAATTGGTCGACGTGTATTTCCAACAAAGTCTCCAGCAAAGGTACAAGAGTACGAAGCAGATTTCCGACTACCTCGGCAAGGAGACCGATCGACTCAAGCAGGACATCCTCACCGATCAAAACGAACTGCTGAATGCCGAGGCGAAGTTGGGGATTCTCTCTCAGGGAACTTCGGGAGACTCCAGTCTGCTCATCAGCGAAACCACCGGTCTGCTCAGCGAACGGGTCAGAATCCAGGGAGAACGCTATTTAGCCGAGGCCGAATACCAGGATATGCTCGACCATCCGGACGCCTCGGTTCCAACCGACATTCCAGGGGCGGCCGCACTCGCCGGCCTCCAGGCGCAATTGGCCGCGGCCCAGTCCCAGGCCGCGTCGCTCGCCGAAAAATACGGACCCAACTATCCTCCGCTGCAACAGGCCAATGCCCAGGTGGCCAGCTTAAAGAAAAGCGCCGACGATCTGCGCCGCAATGTCCTGCACGGCGCGGCAGAGAATCTCGAGCGAGAGCAGAAAGCGGAACAAAGCATCACCGACAGGCTCCAGGCGCTGCAATCGGAAGCCGAAGGACGCACCCCGGACACAGTCAAGTACGAGATTCTGAAATCCCGATACATGAGCGAACAGAATCTCTACAACGTGTTGCAGGCCGCCCTGGGAACCGGTTCCATTCAGGCCGGAATGCAATCCCAGGAACTGAACCACTTCACCGACGCTGAGGTTCCCGGCATCAAGGCCTATCCCAACGTACGCGCCGACACCATGGCCGGCGCCGCGGGCGGACTGCTTCTCTCGCTTGTCGTCATCGGCATCATCCTGCTCAACAGCGACACCGTGCAGACCGTCGATCAGGTGGAAGAGTCGCTGCCGCTTCCGGTTCTCGCCTCCGTCCCCGAATACAAGGACGATCTGGCCGCCATGCGCCTCTCCGACGATGTGCTCCCGCTCGTTACCTTGCTGGCGCCGCGCTCTGCCGGCACCGAAGCCTACCGCCTGCTGCGCACCGCCATCACCCTCATGCCGGTGAGCCAGAAGCATCGCGTCATCTCGCTCACCAGTTGCGGCCCGGGCGAGGGCAAATCCACCACCTCCCTCAACCTCGCCGTCGTGCTCGCAACTCAGTCCAAACGCGTCTTGCTGATCGACGCCGATCTGCGCAAACCCACCATCGCCCAGAGGCTCAAAATGCCCGCCAGCGATCAGCCTGGTCTCAGCCGCTTTCTGAGCGACACCACCGTCCTGCCCGAGGAATGCATCCAGAAAGTGCCGGAAGTCGCCGGACTGGACGTCATCCCCGTGCAGGAAATCCCCCCCTTCCCGTCTGAATTGCTCGGACAAGGGCGCTTGGAACAACTGTTGGCCTGGGCCCGCGATCACTACGACTACGTCCTGATCGACACGCCGCCCGTGCTGCTGGTCACCGACGCTCTCATCATCGCCACCCACTGCGATACCCTTCTGGTCGTCGTCCGCATCGGCGTCGCCCAAAAGCGCGCCCTGCGTCGTATCCGTCAGGATCTGGCCAAATACCCCGGCAAACAGACCGGCATCGTGGTCAACGCATTGCCCCACGCCGACACCTACTACGGCGGCTATGGCAACTACCGCAAGTACTACGGCAAGGGCTACGGCGGCGGAGGCGGCTACTACGGTTCCGGCTCCGGCTACCTCTCCTCCGCCAAAAAGAAGTAAGAAAGCACGACCGGCCCTCCCCGCGCGCCCAAGCCGATCCGGCGCCGGGGAGGGTCGGGCAACTCCTGAGAACCTCGCCGCCGCTAGATTTCGCCAGTAAACGATCGCTCCTCTGCAACTCCGGTTTTCGGGCCTTCGATCGG
>Ga0209208_10000185_pt1 | contig 72116 bp, 60 predicted proteins | sample S1TSphfallax_3_FD_187694 | JGI IMG/M metagenome (GOLD analysis project Ga0209208, IMG submission 187694) | Host-associated microbial communities from peat moss isolated from Minnesota, USA - S1T2_Fd - Sphagnum fallax MG (SPAdes) (version 2) | ecosystem: Host-associated > Plants > Peat moss >... | reverse complement strand
CAATTGGAAACACAAATTGGAAGAAATTAGAAACACACACACACACACACACACACAACAATAAATTGGAAACACAAGTTGGAAATGAAACCTACTTTATTTGTTGGTTCACTGACATGTTGACCACTAAACCTTACTGCAAGTCCTACTCAAGTTGTTATTGCCATTCGATTTGTTACAAGTCCAATTTGAAATGTTTTTGGCATTCAATTTGTTGCAAGTCTTGTTCAAATTGATGTTGCCCCTCAACTTGCTATTGTAATTCATTGTCATCAATTCATTATTTGTTTGACAACTTGGTACACACCCATAGATAAAGATCATGAACTTGGGAACTTGAACATGAATTGTTAGAATCTTACTTATTCATGAACTATTTGGATCATGAACTTGGAACAAACCAGAAACTTGAGCACCATGAACACAAACATGGAGCACACTAAAAACTTAAGCAAAAACTTGGAGCATGCTAGAAAATTGGAAACTTGAACAAGAACTCCAAACACACAAAAGACCTAGAAACTTGAGCATGACCTTGAAAACTTAAACATGAACTACTTGGAGCACATTGGAAACTTGAAAACCTAAACAAGAATTGAGAGCACATTAGAAACTTGGAAACGTTAACATGAACTTGAAGCACACTCGAAACATGGAAGCCTAAACACAACCTTGGAAACTTAAGCATGAATTACCTGAAGCACATTGGAAACTTGAACACAAACCTTGGACCACATTAGAAATTTGAACACAAAGCTGAAAACTTGAGCACAACCCTAGAAATTGAACACCTTGCACAATGATCTTTAGAAACAATGGCAATGATTTTAGGGTTTAAGCATTGATTTTAGGGTTTGGGTGATATTTATCCTAAATAATTTACCCAAGTTTGAGAATATATCCAAACAAGTATATTTTTTCAAATTTATATGTTTTCAAATATGCATTGAATTAAGGTATATCAATTTTGAAAAAATAAGGAAAGATAAAAAAAATATGCCTCATTTGTACCTGGTGGGTATATTCAGGTAATTGATATACTTGCACAACACTGGTCATGAGATCTCTTTTGCAGAGTCACCTCTTTTTTGGCAGGGTGCTTGGGATAGGGGGGGTTCTTGGTTTGATGTCCTGTCTAGGTTCAGAAAACGGTGCGAGGGAGTAGGGGCGGGGGCGAGGGCGTGAGATAATAGGGTTTACGGTTACAGGGAATAACTGGGAATAGTGTGGAGAATGGGAATGGCAGGGGTTTAGGGTTTAGGGTATTAGGAAGAATACTAGAATATTGCAATGTTTATGTTTTGGTGAGCGAAGGGGGAATTGAAAAAGATGGTGGGGGATGACTATGTCACCATGTTGGGGGGGAGGGGGCCTTGTGAAGTATATCAGGAACATTGGAACTTTTCTTTCCCTGGACAACAAGGGCGCTAGGGGACAACTAAAGTGACCAAGAAGGATACTAGGGACAGCATCACAGTACTGTAGCAATGTTGGGAAGCATGCCAAGGAACGCTGAAAAGGAAAAAACAAAATCTTTTTCTTGGGCACAAGGACGCATGCCAGGGGGTGCTAGGTGAATCAAGAAAGAGGAAGGGGGAATGTTGAGAAAACATGTTGAGGAGGAATGCCGGGGTTTTTTTGTTTTCTTGAACTTTCGAAAAGTTTAATTTGGAAAAGCTTATGTTTTTTTCTTGAAACAATTCCATTTTTTCAAAAGTAATTATGATTGCTAGAGATGTCGGGAAAGACCTTGGAAATGTCTTGAGACATTCGTTCATAGGAACATCTTAATTAGCCATCTTAATCCCTACCTTGACCTAGGGACAGTCCTTTTGGCAACCTTACTTTTTGTATTGGCAAGGGATTAGGGTTTAGGGTGAGCTACAAACACACATCCATACATACAAATGTTGTGCAATTTGTATAAAGGTGTGAAGCAAGAAATCAATCCACTTGAAAGACGTGGATGATTTCTGTAACCAAAACCAAAAACCCAATTACGACATCAAGAAAAAGGGATTACTGTAACCTCTCTATAAATTATTCAAGTGTGCACAATCACATCATCTGATAAAATTACAAGCTTGTGCAAGCATCTATCTAATCTGGTGCTCCAGCTTGCTTACAAACTGGCAAAGGGGAGGTGCGCAACTTCTTGATTTCAACTTTTTAACTTATGTCTCCCTTTGCTTTCATTGTTTTGCTGCATTCCGTCTCTCATCAAGCCATTCTTCTCTCAAAACACTTTCTTGACCACTTGAATCATCTTCCTCTGAAAATTGGACCTTCAGACATTGGCACTTTTGGGGCAAAGGTGACACACAATTTTTCCCTAGGCTTCTGTCAATTGCTAGAGAGGCATGTCATGTTGCAAAAATAATGCAAAAACAAGGCCATCCCAATTACGAGGATCCACTTATCTATGAAATTGGCGAGAAATTTCCCACAAAAACAATTTGACCATAACAGAACAATGAGTGCAGTCATAAACTTATGAGAATTACTCACAAAGTGACAGACCATACCTTCATCAGTGGGTACTCATAGCAGTGACAATCTGCCATGACTACCTAACCTCTAACCTTCACCAGCTCCCAGCGGTGGGTGCAGATAGCAATAAAATAATCAAGCCTTAATCTGGGCAAATCATTATACAAAATGTGCATCCTGAGTCTCTGTCACATTTCCAGAAGGAATGTGGGGAGGCTCAGTCATGATGTTGCACTCAAGAGACATAGCTGATAAAAAAGTCAATAGTATCCTCATTCAAGATGCAACAAGCTTGCAAGGAGACAAGAATTTAGAAGGATCAAATGCAAATGGAATGATGAATCAATGGGTTAATTCAAAGCCAATTCAGGAGAGGGCAAACACATACCCTTGGTGAGAGTCATGTGTGACCAACAAGGGAGGCCATTCACGGCCGCTGCATATTACCTTACATGCTTCCATTGTGCCCTTGTCTTCCTTCCCCATAACCTGATGAGACCCAAATTCTTCCTGTGACTCTCCTTTCTTGCAGTGCACTTCATCTCATGTGTAACATAGTATGCTTCACAGAGGAGAAAGAGATACCAGTTTTATCAAACACCCAAATCAAGGAAGCAGAAGGTAATGACTAATCTGCATTCCACCTTTCTCTAGCTTAGCATTGTTAGCCATTCGATGAGCTAAGCTGTATAACAACTTATCAGTGACCACAACACCCACAGTAGTGAGGGCAGTAGCCAATGAGGGTCAAAGCACAGGGTGTATAGCAACAACCGCCAGCTTCTCTTTTTGCCTGCACAAGCTTCCTCCACTTTGTCTATGCCACTTCCCTACCTCCCCACATCCTACCTCTGAATCCTCAACACAACAAAAAGACAGGAGATCTTAATCGTACCTGAATCCTTCAGATTCAACTTCCCCACGTAAAAAAGTAGCAGTCTTTCTTTCTAGCCAACATCATGCCAAGTATGAGTGAATGGAGCATTACCTGGAGAAATTTGAAATGGATTTAGAATGCGAAAAAAGTCATTAATTTTCTTCTGCACCTTTGGAAATTCTGCATTCCAAGAAGAATCATGTAAAAGATGCATGCACCACCTGCCCTGTCATTAGGGCCACTGAAAAAAGTAGCTGGATTAATTGCATTACACTACTACCCTTACCCATTACACAGAGAACGTCTAAGTAATATTTTCAGATTCAAAGCCAAAAAGATCACATGATAGCTGGTTGACTTGTATCGATTCATACCCATTTAAGAGATAAAGAAAAAGATACTCAATTAGCCTTGCCTGTTGAAAAGCAGGCTTGAGTCTTGACCCAGTCCTAACGATGTTGACCACTGAAACACATGAAACTTGAATTCATTTGTTGAGTATTATTTCATCTAGGAACTGTGGAGTCAAACTTGTTTGCTTGATCATGGATTTGTGAGTATGATATTGAATCAAATTCATGAGGAGGAGCTTCAAGTTTCCTGAAGAGGACAAATGATTGGAGATAGGGCAAGTGCATACCACAAACAAGAGCAGCAGGAGAACAAAGAGGACAAAAGCAGTATCCAAGAGGCAGTGTGACAAGGACAGGGCAGAGACAGAACATGTGGAACCCTTTGTCACAGCCATCACAGAGAAGCATTTCTTGCTCATTGTCAGTGCGTCCACATTTCTCACAAACTGTTCATTCATACTTGTCATCATATGAATCTGTGCAACTCTCTAATGTGGGATTTCTGCTTGCAAATCCTTGAAACTTCTTCTTATCACCGCTAGCTGGTTGATGTGCTCCTGGTGAGCAGCAATTGTGCCGCCCTGAGCAGCAGACAGTCACCCGCTTCACCCTCTTCCCTCTCCCAAACTCCATGATCTCCATCACCTCTTCTTGCAATTGATTACTTTGCAATCGGCACCTTCAATTATCTCCTTGCTACAGTAAGGTCTACGGGAATTTTCTTCCCAGCTGGTTTGGTGCACAGAACTTCCACCATGTTGTGAAAATATAGGAAGAATCCAAAAAAAAATCTACTTTCCTTTCCTACGTATTGCCAAATTTGGCTAAGTTCACTAGGGATGATGAGCAACCCGCCTACCTCACAAATTTGAAAAAAGAAAAAAAAAACACTACTTATATCCATGAATAACTATTGTGGCTTGTGATGTTGGCCCAAGTGTGAACTCAATGCCCAATTAATCTAATTTTTATTGAATTATAGTGATGAAAATTACTCGAAATTAACATCTCCTACATTATAATTATAGGTCTAAAATGTACTAAATCATTTCCATAAAATCCTATTCATTGAGCACAATTCAACAATATCAAAAACGTACTTCAATTTTTTTTTTATAATTTTTTTAAAAATTACTTTTGATTTCACACAATATTTACTAATAAAATTGTCCAATTATTGTATAACTGTTGCATTCTAAAGTTTAAATATTATAAAGTAACCTTTGCTTGTCAAGAGTTTTCCAACGATATAAAGAATAAATTGAGGGCCCATTGTTTCGAGGAAATCTCAACATGACAAACACAAATAACTAACTAACTACCTTCCTTTGAGGGCCCCATTGTTTCGGGGAAATCTCAACACGACAAACACAAATAACTAACTAATTACCTTCCTCAATAGGTAGAGACCTCTTCTATCATTCGATAATAGAAACTAGTGTGTGAACCCATTACACAATAGGGAAACTCAACATGTGAACATTGTTTTGCAATGTATGTATCAAATTTTTGAACAGCCAAATATGAAAGGACAACATGCTTGAATTGAATGAATTTCAAGTGCTACCATGTCCTCAACTGATTTTCCCTTCCAAAATCTGATTTGCTGAAATTTATTTGAATTTTCACTGGCAAAAATCACTTAAAAATCAATATCTCCCACATTCGGAATCGAAATCTTACCAAATAAATTATGTTAAATCCTGCTCATCAAGGTGTTTCCAACACCAAAGGCACATTCCAATTCTTTCAAAATTTTCAGCTATGATTTAATATAATTCTCAGTGAAAAAATCATTCAATATTCAAAAACTTTTGTATCACAAGTCCTAACATCATGGAACCACCACACTCATCATGCAGCCCTCCTTGTCAAGAGCGTTTGAAAGACACCAAAAATACAATCTAAAGCATCCCAGTTGGGGGGATTTCATGACTACAAAATAAAACAAAACAAACTACCTTTCTTAATAGATAGATATTTGTAAAATGACCCCCCTTTTAGCCCTTCTTTCATCCCCTAACCCCTTTTTCAACCTTTAAGCATTGTTATTGACAAAATAATATAATTTTATTAAATATGGGTATAAATTTTTTTAACTCATAATTAAATGCACAACGTTCAAGAAATTTTTTAAGATATAGTACATGCAACAACAATAATGGTTGAAAACAATTAACGGAAAAAAGACAAGATAAAATTCATATTTGGCCAAATTTGGTGTTAATTTTAATTTCAATTCCTATTGAAATTCAATGTATTTTTTCCACTATTTTGGGAGATTTCACCCCCTTTATGACCAAACAAATGGTATTGGTGTTGTGTTTTCCTTAGTGTGCACATATTTCTAATTTTTTTTTCAAAATTAAGATTGAAAAATAATGTTTAAACCATAGGAATATAATTTCAAAACAAACCCAAAAAAAAATGGTGTGCATGTTTTCATGTGTGTAATTTTGTTAGTTTCAATAATGTTGGGTGTTGATCTTGAAACATGTAACATATTGATTTTCATTATTTTGAGTTCAATGATGTGGTAAAATGTTTGAATATTTATTATCATTTTTTTTCATCCAATGATTGTTAATGTGTTTTTTTTGCATGGAATTGTTTTTTCAACATATTGATAAAGACATGAAGTTTTTTTCTCAAGATTTTCACCATTTTAATTTTAATGATTGGAATTATTTTGCCAAAAATATAAAAAACATGCTTGAGAAACATCTACAATTTGAGTAATTCATTATGCCAAAATCTAGTTTTCCAACTACATATACATGATTCTAAGTTTGTAAAATTGTTTATGACATTTTGATCTGCATGATTAATAATCAATTCAAACTAGTTGTTTTTAACATTAATTGTTTCCATGGTTGTATTCATAAATATCATATTCATGTTTTTCATAACCATAATCAATGGGGATGCAATCATGGAGGACATATCAAACCTAAATACCTAGCCTAACCTATTCACATATACCTACCTATTAACCTACCCTACCTCAAGGTTATTAGTGTCACACCTTGTCACATTGCTTCAGGTTAAATGCTAATGTTAACATCATGTTAGTTTAGGATCAACTTAAGTCAAAGCAATAAATTTTTGCAAGGGCAAAGTTTTTATTTTAATGGTGACCAAAATTTAATCATCGCATAATTTTGGGAAATAATAATGATTAACTAAACTTGGGGTCTTGGTCCACATGGTGATTGAAATTTATTTAAAAATAAAAAATCCAAACTATTAAGATGTGGTAATTAAATTTCAATTTTCATTTCAATGGTTTTTTTTTGTTGTTTTTTTCCCAAAGTTCATTTCAAAAATTTGGTCATCATAAGGATTGGGGTGTCCACAATGACTAAAACCAAGTCCACCTTGGTCATAGTCTTGTGGCAATTGGATTCCAATCTTGACCATCAAAAATAAAAATAAATCCACGATGGTCAAGATTGATTTTATGATTTTTTTCTATCCAAGATTGAACCCTCTTCACCTTTGGTGACCAAACTCTAATCACATTTGAATTAATAGTGAATAAAAATATATAACTTATTTAATTATTTAAAAAAAATTATGAGAATTAATGCTCAACATAATCATTGATTTGACAAATTAATGCATTTGTTACGATGTTGACAAAATGGGTAACATAAAATAACAAGGGAACATGTTTATGAATTTGTTTTTCTTGTTTTTTCACAAATGAATGGATGATGAGGATGCTATGGCACATTATGCAATGCTAAGGACACGTAAAGCGATGTTAGGTAATGCCAAGAAAATGTTAATGGATATTGAATTATTATTTTAAATAAAATGATAAGGGGACAATGGGAAAACATTACGGGATGATGAGGACACAAGCAATGTCGAAAGATGTAAGGGGATGCTAAACAACTTTTTTAAAAATGAAGGAATGTTGATTTTTTTTTGCATGTGATGAAGGAAGATGTTAAAGGTTGATTAGAACATTAAGCAATGTAAAGTGCTAAGGAAATGTTGAGGGATGCTAAGCAACATTGGGAAAACTCTATGGACACTATAAATGCAATTAGTTGATTTTTGTGTCCTATTCAAACATTTATATAGGTGTTTTCTTAGGTGAGATAAGTAGCCCATTCACTAGCTATATTTTTTGGTGTTGTCAATGTTAGTTTTAATGCAAATTGTTTGAAATGTGAATTGACAATTAAAAAATTGATTACATTTTGAAATGGGCTTCAAAAGAACCCTTTATCACCTAACATAATGGTGATTCACCTTATTAGGCTTGTCATGTTTCTAGGTGAAACAATAACAAGCTTATTCCATAATATGTGACAACAACAACAATGGCCTCTTGTGAATTCCTAAGATATTGGGCTTCTCCCATAATATGTGACAACATACGACTTGTGGCAATGAGGTGCAGTTATGATGCAATAATTGACAAAAGGTTATCAACCATAATTTACTGTAAGAGAATCAAAATGTCTTTTTTTCATCCATAAAAAAAGTGACCATGAAAATTTTCATCAAAAAATGAAAGGTCATGTATTCAATGGTAGGCCAAGGAAAGTTATTGTTGATACTTTGTGCTAACTAGTTATGTTGCTAATGGCACAAAGGTTGCCAAGTATTATTATGGGGTATAACTCACAACTTGATAACCAATTAGACCATGGTTGAAATTCTCATTACACATTCAAAAATGGGCACACCCTTAACCATTGTGTCAAGGTCACTTGCAATAAATAACACCTCACACAATGGTCAAGGTTTCCCCATTCTTTTAAGTAGAAAATTTTGCATCACTTTAAAAAAATAAAAAAATAAAAAAAAATGAAAAGAAAATTCCATTTTTTACCCATTCTCTTAAGTGAAAGATTTTGCCTCACCTTTAAAAAAAAAAATTTTTTTAAATGATTTCATTTTTGAGAAGGGAGGATTTTGTTTAAGTTATAGGTGGTCCCTAAAAAGGAAAAGAAGACAAAGGACACATAATTAATGATAAGATCTTAGATGAAATTTCTACAATTTAAGGGCTCAAAATTGGCATAGTATTCTCTCCAAATCCTTAATGTTCAGTTATGTGTGTAAACCCTAAACCCTCAAAACCCATCATTCAGGTAGGTACCTAGTACTTACCTACCTCCCTCCTAGCACCTAACCTTGGGTTCAAGGTACCTAGTCTAGTCATAGGGTGCCTAGGGTCGGTGTCGTCGCTTGCCCTTTACGTCGAAAGTCTGTCGTCGTCGTTGTCGCTTGGCGGTGAGTGCGTGTGCATCCGTTGCGCGATTTTGCGTTTTGTTTTTGCGCTCCTTGGTTTTTGAATTGCTACACTTGTTCGCTCAACTTTCTATTCTCTGGCTTCTTTGTTTTCTTTCTTGTTTCCCCTGCCCCCCCCTTTTTTGTGTACTTCAAGAATGGTCATTGCACAGGTTTTGGGTTGTTTTTTTGAGTCTGCCTGTGTCGTTTTCTGGATTGTGATTGAGGTTGCTGTGTGAGGACGGAGGGGAAGGCACGAAAGGGCAAGGTAAGTGGTAGCATTTGTTTTTGGAACTGTGCACCTAATTTATAAGCGAAAACAAGCTCCAATATTGCAACAAGGAACAAAAACGATAGAAAGATCACCAGGGTGGAGGCAGCCAATATTTGACTTGTGGCAATTTCGATCTAATACTACTTTTCTTGCGCACTTGGTGGTGGGTAGCACATGCCTTATTAGTTTGTAGATTTGTTAAAAATAGGGGACGATATCTACAAATGACCCTTCGGCGGATCTACAAATTAATTTTTTGTCTCATAAAGACCCGCCACAACGCACGGAGTGCGCTAGTAGGCGCGGATGACCTCACGAGGCGTTGCAGAGTGCGGCACGACTGCAATATGTTCTCTGCACCCCAGAATCAATCCGATTGCCATGCCACCCAAGGCCAAGACACCATGGCAACCCGCGCATGGGCTTGAGTACGCGTTGGAGGTTGTCAGCACAGCGGGCAACAGCGACATCACTGTCCGATGCATGTTCTGCGTCTATGAAGGTCGGGACAACGTCGTGGTCGACGGCAGCTCGACACGAAAGTGCAAGTCACGCAACGACATCAAATACTTTCTGAAACCGTTCCTACCGCACAAATACAGAAGCCATCACGACGGGCAACACGCCGAGTCGTGGGCGCTGTACAAGGCGGCGGCCAAGAAGGATAAGTAACATTTCTTTGACAACAAGATCAAGGTCGCGAACACACTGCACCAGTATATGGATCTCAACAACGACATACTAATGTTCATGATCAATGCGAGCATCGTGAATACGATCATTGGCAACATGTTATTCCAGGACAACGAGGTGGTTGTTGATAGTGATGATGTCGACGACGACGACGTGGTCGGCGCGGCTGCTAGGAAGGCCGCCAAGAAGCTTAAGGAGAAGACCAACGCCATGAAATTGTTCATCCTCAATGAGGTCGATGAGGATGAGGATGATCCGCACTCGTACACCGTCACCATCAAGAACATCATGCAGTTCAATCTAGCAATGGACCACGTCGGGAACGGCATGTCGTTTCGGCAGACGGCGAGTGCCATCCAACACGCCAAGGAACGCACCAAGACGACCAAGTTGGCAGGCATCACTGACCTGATGGTTGGCCAGTACGTCCGCGTCTTGGTCGGCTCCACGTTGTAGCACATCGTTGATTATCTCAACGACGAATCCGTCTAAGCAATGTCGCTGGCGGGTGACGGTAGCACGCACCGTGGCCAGTCGTTCTTCGACCTGCGCGTTCACATCTGCTTCCATGGTCGGCTTCTTAATATGCACCTGGTCGCGATTCCCATGTTCAATCGCCACATGGCCAACAATATCTTTAACATGCTGGTCAAGTTTCTCGACATGCTGTATAGCAAATGGCGCGCCAATCTGATCGGCATGTCATCTGACGGCGAGAACACGATGACAGGTTGCCACACCGGTCTCGTCACTCGCATGATCGCTTGCGCCGAGAACCCAGTGCTCCGCATTTGGTGTGCACTACATCAAATCGACTTGGTCGTCAAGTCAACAGTCGAGGAACTTGCCGGCGGCGAGTTCCACAAGTTCACTTGGTCGTTCTCGATCTTCCTACGTGCGCAAGCCAACCTCATCACTAGCATGGCCGTCAAGTGCCCCAAAAAGACAAACCGTTGGATGCACCTGGGGTGCCTTCTGAAGTTCTTCAAGGATCATCGCCGCAGGATCATGGCGTACGTCGAAACGCACCGTCCTAAGCAGACGCCAACAAGTGCGTGGTGGGTCATCACGTTCGCGGTGTCATCAACCATCAACGCCATCAATGTCACGTTCGTCATTTTGCAAAACCGGTCGCTGTTGATCGCGCACTAAAAGCAGCAAATCCACACGTTGATCAGCTCGTTGGTCACCATGTTTTACGTTGAGATTGTACAGGAGAACGACGACAACACCCAGTACGTGTCAATCGAGTCGATGCGTATCCTGGTTGACGCAATCGTCGAACACATCCGCAACTAGGGGTCGTTCACGATCGCTTGCTACAACGACCTGGATGCAGACAATAAAAACGACATCATTTGCACAATTGCAACGTGTGTGATCTCGCTGGTCACCGGCCTGATGGGTGTCAAGGCCGAACGTGACGGCAACAACATGCGTCTGGAGAGCGACACGCCGCCTGTGCTACTCGCCCCACTGATCGCCATTCGTCATGGCAAGTTCATGAATGAGGTGTTGGAGCCTTATCGGGACCACATTTCAGCATTTTGGTCTTTCGAGGACGTCGATCAGACGGAGGCGGACCACCGCGATCTTCTGAATCTGTACGCCTCAGACCAGATCCTGCGCGTCGCCATCGACCGGCACACCATTGAATCGTCGTTTAACGACGCTTGGGATTGCGCCTCCAGCTGGTTCGGTCATTTACGATCGTTCTGTGGCAGCTTGGCAACCGTGTTCGCCAACACGACGTTGGTCGATAGTGACTTCTCTATTTTGAAATGGGAGATGGACGAGAACCATACCTGCTTGATGCACTTGTCGCTCGAGGGTGTGTTTCAGGCCAAGCAGCGAGCGCTCATGGAGACGTTGTGAGAATGCACCCGCCAGTACAAGCCATATGACATACACCATACATTGCCATTCAGGGCCCCACTAGTGACTAGAGTCGTCTGCAGTCAATGAGCGACTTAAAATTGACCGTCTAAAACCAATAGTGGCGGCGTTTACAAACTAAGCTAGTTTGTATAGTTTGTAGATATCTACAAATTAATGAGGCCTGGGGTAGCATCATCTAACCTTGAAAAGACCATCATGACTGCAAATAGCAAAGTGAGAGCACCAAAGCCCATCAAATTTTGAGCCAACAATTCAAGATCTAGTGAGAGGTTGAAAAATTTCAGGGGTGGCTAGAAAAAGTTCATTAGCAACTTTAAGAAAATTCATTAGATTGCCTTTCCAAAAACACCAACACTTTTTTTTTCTTCTTAAAAAAGTGGGGATGCTCTGAATAGCAATAGCCTAGGCTTTCAATCTGGTGCATGAATTTTAGTCAGATTTTACTCAAATTTGTACATGATCAAGACATAGGGAATAAAATGATTAAAGTTTACGGAGTAAACTAATTCATGTGTTGTTCACACACCGAGGATAAATTCATATAATTCAATGGGATTCACACAATTTAATATGATTTGAATGGGATTCATTTAACCTTACCATGAGCAGTTCAAACCTAGGATGAAAGTTTTAATGACTTAAATTTGTTGATATCTACATCATAGACAGGAGCATTTTAATCCTTTGAAATCAATGGGTTGTCAAACTAACATCCTTATTCAATTTAAATGTGAATTTAAACCTACAAAAATTGAAGATATCCTTTTATTTCAAAACATTTACCCCTCCTTAATACTTGAACAACATATCACTTGCCAACTTATATTTTGAGGTTTGTTGGTTTTGTGTTGTTATGTTATGTTTTGTGTTGTGTGTGTGAATGAGATAGAGTCACAAATTGTTAATTATTTCCCTGTCCCCACCCATAAAAACGAACTATTGAACAATAAAAATTCAAAAATAATTTTAGATGTCACCAAATTGAACTAATCATTATGGATGACAAATCAAAAGCAATCCCTGTCTTTTGCAACCCCTTTTTTGACTTGCTTTATGTTGTGCCTATTTATTAGTCCAAACTCAATTTCATCCTATTTGATAGTTGTACTTATCCAAAGTATTATGTTTAGGCCATTATATTGCTTCTGTTCAGATGCTCTACATCAAATTCATTTCACAAGTTTTTTTGACTGATCAAAACACGTACTTCATTAAATATAGACATGTCAAAAGATTGGTTAAGACAAGAGTGTGTAAATCTTACTTGTCAATGTGCATTGTGGGAACAAGACTCTACATCACCTCTTCCTTTGGGCCTAGGCCTTAAAAGGTTCTTGCCATAGTACCAATAAGCAACAAGTACCCATTACAATGATGTGCAAGAGAAGACTCATGCTGAAAAATGCCATTACAAATGCATTATGAGTTATCCATCAAGTTGGAGATCGACTTTGGATGTATTGTTACAAAATTCATTTTGTCCAATGTGTTTGGATGACATGTCCACTTTTGTTGCTATGATGGGGATATGGAGGGAGAATTAAGGTTGATGGATTTTAGTGTTCAAGTGTCTCATAACTTAAAATGATAAATTACATATCATATTTATTTAAATCACATCATTTGAAGGAATTGTGTTCAATGCAATTGAGAAAACAATGAGAAGAAGCACTCAACAACTTTTTAAATGATTATAAACATAGAATACAATTTCTTTCGCATACAAAACAACAATCATAAATTGGTCTTTCATGAAGTAATACATGATACTCCTATAAAAGGAAAGTACAAAATCTTATTTCATTGATCATATTTCATCCATAAAGGCTCAATTCACCTATTCAAAAAAAACAAAATGACATGGTTGTCCAAGTGTCATGTATGGACAAGGTGCAAAAACAAACATCCCATCTATGATGATGAAACAATTAATATTGTAAATGACATGTATAAGCATTTTCACAATGATGTAGGCAAGCTATTGTTTATGTATTTTTAACATTATTTCGTTCTTATGTGGATGGGTTTTTGTAAAACTTGATGTTTAAAAATGAACAAGCTAACATTTCATTATGACTATTAAATGATTTCAAGATAAACGACTTGAAATCTTTTATGACTATAAAATGACACATGTGTAATATGCAAGTAATTTATAAATGGGTTGCAAATAGGTAAGGAGGTATGTAATAAGTGGACAAGTTGTAAGTGGGTAGATGTATCAAAATATTGGCCATTTCTACTTACAACATAATCATTTATTAATTATCTTTCTATCAATTTACATAAGTAGTGTAAGAAAATATGAAGTTAAATGTGTTCATAGTAATATATTAATAATTTTTTTTAAAAATGATGATGTTATACAATGGTTAAGGACTTGATTTTTTCACATAAAGACAAAGAGTTCACACCCTTTATTTACAACCTATTTACGTATCTAGGAACTTAAGTTAGATAGAATGATTAGGTTAGGTTAAGCAAGGTAGCTTAACTAGACTAGCTTAATTAATTAGGCCAACAAGGCTAGAAAGGTATGCTAGGTTATTAGGCCAACTACACTAGTAAGCAATTAGTCAATAGAAGGCCAGAAGGTAGGTAGTCTACCAAGTGATGAAATTGTTCATTGCCATGTGTAGTAATATTCATGGAAATAATAATAAAATTTTGACCATTTATGCCTATACATGTGAATGTTATATGACATTAAAAACAAAATGATTATCCTTTATGACTATTAAATGGAGATAGTTAGGTTACGTCCTACACAACTACATGTTTGATGCAACTTGTTCAATATTACTATCTTTTCATTAGTCATATATGTTCATTATGACTAAAATGTTAGGCACAAAGTGAATCATATGTTTTGGAACTCCTAGTGATTTTCATTGTTTATTTTCTTTTGTACATCAATTTTACATATGCTTATAATGTGATTTGTTATGCAATGGTTCATGTTACATGGAGATTATGTTTGATAATATCTATGGACACATGCAATAGCAACATCATTCCAAGCGTCAAATTGCATAATTATTATTTTCATTTCATTTGTTTAACATTTACTTCATCTCTTTTCAAATTGACAAATCCATTTTCATGAATTAAAGCATGTTTAGAACATATATTTCAAATTACTCCTTACAAGTGTCCTTTGAGCTTCATTTTTCATTTCATCCTTGCATTTTCCTTGCATTTTTGGGTTGTTGTGTATTTTTGTATTATCTTTGCATATGTATTACTTGTTTTGTATTATAACAATGGGGTATCCAAGTTGATAATTCATTTTATCTTTTCTAAGAAAATCTTGTAGCCATATTAGCTTTTGCCTAATTAAGATGGATAAACACCATGAGACTTTGAAGGCAAACACAAAAATACCTCAAGTTGGAACAACATTGGGATTGGTGACCAATTGGAAAGCTCAATGCCACAACCACACAAAAGCCATGCTTGAACTAACTTTTTCTAAAGGGTCTAAGTGGTACATATGGCATGAACATGTAACCATAACATACAGCCCATGTACATTCAAGAGGACTTGGTAGTGAGCCAATTATGATGTAAGGAAGCAATCAAAAGCAACTCTTTGACATGGCTAAATAGTCCCTAGCATGATGTTAATAAATTGTTCCAAGTTGTCATCTTTTGATAAAATTTAAGTGTTTTTGGAGTTCATATTTTCCATTGTAGCAAATTTTTAGTTTTCAAATTCAAAAATTAGAATATAAACATAAGGTGGTGTGGTACATGCTTGCCCAACAAGTGGTGGCTATCCATCAAGGACACCTTTTTCATGTTTTGTAAATTATTGAATACAAACCTTTAATTGACTAGCCTTAATTCCAAGTCATGTTATATCTCCAACATTGGTTGAATTGAATATACACATATTATACACATGTCATGCAATTTGCCTCATAGACATCATAACATTTGATGAATCATTGTTTCAATCTCCAACACAACTTTTTATCTTTTCCATAAAACATGCATACCATGTATTTCACCAAAGATTTGAGATGTAAACAATTCTCCAACATTTAGATACATCATCGTGGATATACACATATGCATTCTATCAAGACCTACATGACTACATAATTGAATTAGACACTTTTAACATAATAGTGACTAGAATGTTATCTTCTTATATAATATCCTTAGTCTGTCCGGTGGTGGTCGTCCTTTCCATCCATCCGTCCCGTCATCCAAGTTCCTCATCTTGGAAGAAGAAGATGATGGAAGAGGAGGACGACGACGATGAATGGCGGCCGCAACCGTTTATCCAAATGTTTATGTGATCAGCGAAGCTTGCTTGCGAGCCTGTTGGTGGTGAGGAGGTTGGGCTGTTGTGAGTGATGACGGCCACCGGTGTTGGCCTTTCCTTGGCGCTTAATACTGTTGTCGCATCTACGTATCCATCCTTGGCCGTTGTTCTTCAGCCATGCGTTTCGCTCAATTCGCAACAAACTTTGCAGTGGGATTGTGTTGTTGGTGAGAACTACAGCAACAAGAAGAAAATCTTCAAAGCATTGTCCACTTTCTCTTCTTCTTCTTCTTTTGGTGCAACAACAAGATTATCGTTACGTTTTCCTCACCAGCAAGGATGCAAGGAGAAACAAGTTCCACTGGCGCAAGTAAGGCGACTTCCTTTTTGTTTCTTCTCCTTAGTAGATGTTGATGGAATAATAACCAGAGTAGTTTGTTTGTTGTTGTCTGGGCAGAATTTCAAAGCGCTGCTGCTGCAACATCATAATAACAAGCTAGCACCTTTGTTGCGAGGTTCATGTGCAGCTGCGAGGATAATATAAGTTGGTATCCTGTTGTTACGTTTTCCTCACCAGCAAGGATGCAAGGAGAAACAAGTTCCACTGGCGCAAGTAAGGCGACTTCCTTTTTGTCTCTTCTCCTTAGTAGACGTTGATGGAATAATAACCAGAGTAGTTTGTTTGTTGTTGTTTGGGCATAATTTCAAAGCGTTGCTGTTACAACATCATAATAACAAGCTAGCACCTTTGTTGCGAGGTTCATGTGCAGCTACGAGGATAATATAAGTTGGTATCCTGTCGTTACGTTTTCCTCACCAGCAAGGATGCAAGGAGAAACAAGTTCCACTGGCGCAAGTAATGTGACTTCCTTTTTGTCTCTTCTCCTTAGTTGACATTGATGGAATAGTAACCATAGTAGTTTGTTTATTGTTGTCCGGGCATAATTTCAAAGCGTTGCTGCTGTTGCAACATCATAATAACAAGCTAGCACCTTTGTTGCGAGGTTCATGTGTAGCTGCGAGGATAATATAAGTTGGTATCATGTTGTTACGTTTTCCTCACCAGCAAGGATGCAAGGAGAAACAAGTTCCACTGGCGCAAGTAATGCGACTTCCTTTTTGTCTCTTCTCTTTAGTTGACATTGATGGAATAGTAACCATAGTAGTTTGTTTGTTGTTGTTTGGGCATAATTTCAAAGCGTTGTTGTTGCTGCAACATCATAATAACAAGCTAGCACCTTTGTTGCGAGGTTCATGTGCAGCTGCGAGGATAATATAAGTTGGTATCCTGTTGTTACGTTTTCCTCACCAGCAAGGATGCAAGGATAAACAAGTTCCATTGGCGCAAGTAAGCAACTTCCTTTTTGTCTTTTCTCCTTAGTTGACGTTGATGGAATAATAACCAGAGTAGTTTGTTTATTGTTGTCCGAGCATAATTTCAAAGTGCTGCTTTTGTTGCAACATCATAATAACAAGCTAGCACCTTTGTTGCAAGGTTCATGTGCAGTTGCGAGGATAATATAAGCTAGTACTGCACAAGTATTGCAAACAGATACTAAAGAAGATTTGAAACAAGGGTTTATGAAGTTGCAGGCGGTTGAGATCTAGATTTAAGGATCTTGAATCTTGAGCCGAGGTCACTACAACTAGCTACCCCAATTAGTTGACCAGCTAGCCTAACTGATCCGGCCGAGCAAAAGGAGGGATTTGCAACTAAAATTATATAGGGTCAATGGAGGTCGCAGCAGTTGTAGTAGCTACTCCCACCATCATGTGATCATCGATTTGCAATGCGGCTTTTGAGATTCATATAGATATTCCTAGACCTGCAAACTACGACCCAACGCCAAACCTTAATTTCGTAAGCTACATACACCCGCGCGCATTCACGCCCAGTGACCACCTCGTTGCTACGCAATGCATATCTCCTGCTGCAAAGGAGCGGAAGGATAAAAACCCAAACTGAAAGAGGAATAGCCTTCTACGCCGAGGTGAGAGAGAAAGAGATCGCTTCTGAGAGAGAAAGAGAGAGAGAGAAGGAAACGAGGATAGGAAGAGAATGGTGAAGGGTACTACTTCCCTTTTGGAAATTATTCTTGCTGCTGTCAGTGAATTTACGGAATGAAATCTGTTTGGTGACAGACATGGCTACTCAAGCTTGACACACTTGCAGGAGTCGCTATCAAGTATGGTGTTGAGGTAATGAACTCTCTCTCATGTTTTTTCCAGATTCAAATTTCCACTTTGTAGTTGTGAGATCTATTTCATCGGAATGAAAAACAAGAACATTTCTGACGTTTGGATTGATTGAAATGGGTGGGTAAGGTGGGGGGGGGGGTGGGAAAGATGATATCCTCATGAAATGACATTGCATTGCAAGTTGAAACCCCCCATCAATGTGTGTGTGGAAACCATACTTTGATAATTTGAGTATTCAAGTCCTTGAAGATGTGGTCATGACCCTGTGTTTTGTAGGTTGCAGATATCAAATGCTTGATTGCACTAACCACTGATTTCCGGATGTATGCTCTCAAAACATTACGAATACCTCTTCAAGGAAAACATTCCCTTTCAGTTGCTGCCCACAAAAACTCATATGGTCTTACATAGTATGTATGTAGCTTTCACGAAGGAGATGTCTATAGAAAGAAAGCATGCAACCAATTTGGTTTATTTTGAATGTGTTGAGGCAATTTGTTTCTTTCCCCCCTCCAACTCTTGGAGCTATTGGCAAGGCCAAATCCTATAGACCATGTGACTGAGGAACAACAACCAAATGTAAATAGAAATTTCATTTTTGGATGACATGTGTGACCCACTGAGGATAAATTTTAGCTTTTCAACTGGGGGATTATAGGTATACAAGTTCATTTGTCGATCATGGTTTGCAATATTTAGCAGGTGTCTCACAGTCAACTTCCAACAATGACATCATGTACAGATTTCTTGAGAAGAGAGCTTCTACATCTGCCATGGGATTGTTGAGAGGATACTATGGACTAACATCCATGAGTGAAGGTACTGAAGGAACAGAAATGGATGTGTACAAAATTGATGTTGAGTTCTTGTATGAAGATCAACCACATGTGCCTCATGTAAAATTGGCACTAAATGCATAGAATATTTTAGGTGTTTGTTTGTTCGATCGTCCTCCTTCGGGGTAAGGGGGGTAAGGTTAGCACACCCTTCATAAACGCATTTCCCTGGTTACCTTTCCCATGGAACAGACCTCTTCACCTTATCTCCCCCTTTAACACAACAACCTTCATTAAACCAATGAACAAAGAGGAAGAGGAGGCCTCGCGCTTCCATCGGAACCGTCTTGCCTGGGAGAGGCACACTGTTCAATCTAAGGAACAGCGTGCGGTGGATGCCAGTCGGCGGGCAGCTCAGAGAGCTGCGCGCAGCAATGCACAGATTGCTTTGGAAAATGCTACGTGTGCTAATGCCTGGACGTTTTTACATCCCAATAGGCAACAACAAACACATAACACGGATTATCAAGCTCACCAAGGCCAACAAGAATAGTTGCTGGAAGAGCGTCACCAAGAAGTCTGTAACGTTGATCATCAAGCACGCAGTGCCCAATGTGAACTAGATCGCGCAAACCAAGGTGGGAACCAAGTGATCCCTTTGGCATGTCGTGAATTTGACGATAGCCATTGTGGTCTTTTCCACACTTTAGGTGAAATACCACCGTGTGTGGCAAGTGCAACGCCCTACACTTTTTGGAGGAGTGTGCCGCATCAAGTTCCCGTGCTAATCTGAAGTTTACTCTATGCTACGCACAAGGTAAAGTGACGCTGCCCCCGTTGGCACCCCCACCAGAACCGCTTTGGCGGCTCCTTACAAGTAACAAAGTGGATGCAAAAGGCTTTCGTCAACGCATCCGTTCTTACAACAATGCGTGTTGGCCTTCACATCTGTGGGGGCCAACCTGGATACCAGTGTTGCCCAACTTGGCAATTATACTTACTGTCTTCACGGTGAGCTTTACCATAGGATGGGGAGTCTACTTCCTCAGCTTGGCGAGGCACCAAAATTCGCCCAACTGTACATCAACAATTTACATGCCGAGCTTGATGGCCGAATGGGCAATTTTGGTGACTTGAATCGAAACACCATGCAATCATTGCAAACAATGTTGCATGCATGCAACCCCTACGCCAGCAGCTACCAAATGGCTGTGAAACGGTTCCAGGGCGGGGGTATTGAACTAAGTCTTCGTTTGGTGAACAATCGTCGCACTGATTTGCGGCGTTACAATGCGCCAACTGTTAACAAAGTCGACGCATTGATGGTTGGGGGTGATGTGGATGAAGCAGACGCACGTGACATTGTCATTCGTTCGACTAATGGCTATTTTTAGCGCGTCTCTCCCCTACACAGTGCATACGCGCCACTGCACTACGTCCTTTTCTTCCCGAATGGAAGCAACGGATGGCATGACAACATCCCATTGAATGGATTTCAATGGGATGGCTTTGGGTTCATCTAAGATGACAAAAATGCAATAGGTGGTAAACGCGGTTCCATGCGCATCACCATGCTTCAATTTTACGCGTACATATTACAACATCGCGTCAATGAGGAATGGATTTTGCGAGCCGGAAGGCTTTTGCAGCAATTCATTGTTGACGCGCATGTACTGAACAAAACCGCCTGAAGTTTATTCGCGAAAACCAACGACAATTGCGTTGTGATTTGTACAATGGTTTTCAGGATGCATTGAATGCTAGTGACATTCTCGGGAACGACGTTGGGCAGAAGATGATTCTCCCGTCGTCATTCCAGGGCGGTGAACGCATTATGGGCCAACTGTACCAAGATGCCATGGCGAGGGTCCGCAAATTTGGTAAGTCGGACCTTTTTGTCACGTTTACCTGTAATCTTAAATGGAAAGAGATTACAGATGCGCTTCTCTCGGGGCAAATTGCCAAGGATCGGCCTGAATTAGTAACTCGCGTTTTTAATTTGAAACTTGACACCCTTTTGAAGGACATCAAAGATGATGTTCTTGGCAATGTGATTGCTAAAATTTGGGTCATCGAGTTTCAAAAGAGAGGCTTGCCCCACGTGCACATTTTGTTCATTTTAGATGAAGTGTCGAAATTGCGCATCGTCGAGGATTACGATTCGATGGTATCGGCCGAGATTTTGGACTCGATACGCCATCCTGAGGTGTACGAGACGGTCACTTCGTGCATGGTGCATGGGCCATGTGGTTTAGATTTTCTCAACGCACAATGCATGGAGCAGGAAAAGTGCAAGAAAAGGTACCCACGTTCTTTTAGCGAAGAAACGCGCTGTGATGTTGATGGGTACCTCGAATACCGATGTCGTCAAACCCACATTTTTGTAGATCTAAAGACATAGTGTGTGGTGGATAACCAGTGGATTGTCTCGTACAATCTTCACCTGGCAACCAAGTACCACGCACACATCAACGTGGAAATATGTTCGTCCATATCTGTTGTCAAGTACCTGTACAAGTATGTGTAAAAGGGACTTGACCATGCTACTGTTGTTGTCGAAAGGCGGGCGGATATGCTTGGCCAGGAGAGCAACGTGCAGGTAGTTGTTGCCAATGGTGAGTGGCAAAACCACGATGAAATTAAAGCATACCTTGAAGGACGCTATGTTTTTGCTTCCGAGGCATCATGGCGTCTTTTCTCCTTTAGAATGCATGACAGGACATTGTCTATCACATGCCTTGCCATGCACGAGCTTGGAATGTATACGGTCGTGTACAATGATAATGCCAATATTTTTGAAATTGTTAATAGCGAGCAAAACCAGAAAACAACGCTCACCGAATACTTCCAAGCCAATATTGATTACCCCTTGGCCAAAGAAGTCACGTACATGGATTTTCCTTCTGTGTTTACATGGACCAATGGGACGAAAAAATGGACCATTCGGCAATGAGGGTGCTATGTCGGGCGCCTTTATTTCGTCAATCCTTTTGTTCGCAAATGCTATTTCTTACGTACATTGTTAATGAAGGTCAAAGGTGTTATTTCTTTTGAAGCTCTTCGCATAGTTAACAATGTTGTCCATGACGCATTCAAATCAATGTGCATTGCGCTTGGTTTGTATGACTCGGATGACGAGTGGAATGCGTGCTTAAAAGAAGTAGTTGGCATGCAAATAGGTGCGTAGTTGCGATCTCTATTTGTGACCATCTTGGCCTTTGGCGTTCCAAGTGAGCCGCGCATGTTATGGGACAAGTACAAGGAGCACATTTGCGATGACTGCAAGGCAACATTGCAATGTCGTGATATAGTGGAATTGTCCTTTGAGCAAATTGAAAGTTGGGCACTGCATTCCTTACAGGATTCGCTTGCCAAATTTAGCAAAACTTTCGAGGATTTTGGCCTTCCTACCCCCTCTATTGCCTTTGATTGGTTAGAGACCAATCGCTTGCTTGAGGTGGAGCGCGACTATAATGTCGAGATCTTGTAAGCCGAGGTGGCTATGGCCATTGAGAGCCTCAATGATGGGCAGCGTGCAGCCTACAATGGCGTAATCGATGCACATGCTACCCATCATGCTAAAGTCATTTTTATCAATGGCCCCGGTGGAACGGGTAAAACCTACAACAAAAACTTGATTTTGAACGTTGTGCATTCATGTGGCGATATTGCACTTGCTGTCGCCTCTTCAGGCATTGCTGCACTTCTGCTTTCAGGAAGGCGAACGACCCATTCATACCTGAAGATCCCAATCGCGCTCGATTGTAAGTCCTTCTATTATATCCGTAAGCAAGATGATTTAGCGGCGTTAATCCGTTAAACGAAACTCATCCTTTGGGATGAAGCTCCTATGACTAATAAGCTCACTTTTAAAGCGGTGGATCGAACTTTGTGTGACCTTACAAACAAGAACGAACCCTTTGGTGGCATTGTTTTTGTCATGTTAAGGGACTTTCGCCAAGTCTTTTCGGTCATCCCCTGGGGATCTCGTGCAAACATTGTCTATGCATCAATAAAAAACTCTTACCTATGGGAATCTGTTGAGGTATTCCGTCTTTTGGAAAATATGTGGGCCAGTGATGTCGTTGCAGTTCACCTCGATCTTGGGAATCACATTTTTGCAGACTGGCTTCTTTGTCTTGGCAACAACAAGCTGGAAACCATTGATGAGGACTACATCAAGTGTCTAGACATGATGGTACTCCTTCCTACGGACACACAAGGCATGGTTGTGGTCGTCTACCCTCGATTACATGAGGGCCAATCCACAAACGAGTATTTGCATGAGTGCGCGATTTTGGCTCCTTGCAATAAGGAGGTTTTGTTAATAAACGCGATGGTTTTAAGCTACCTTCCAGGCGCGCAAGTTGACTTCCTCAGTGCGGATTTCGCAGAGGACACGGAAGTGGCGAACACATACCCTTTCGAGTTCCTCAACACTTTGGAAGTCAGTGGCATGCCTTCACACAAGTTATCGCTCAAGATTGGCACACCAGTGATTCTGTTGCGTAATTTCGACCCATCAGCTGGGCTGTGTAATGGGACGCACCTGATTGTTCGACGCTTCACGATGCAAGTCGTTGAGGCTAAGATCATCATAGGCAAATGGGTTGGTAATGTGGCCTTTATCCCGTGCATTAAGTTCATTTCCGATAACAACGGTTTGCCATTTACATTTACAAGGAAACAATTTCCTTTGCAGTTGGCTTATGCCATGACTATTAACAAGTCTCAAGGGCAGACCCTTTTTCATGTTGGCCTTCATATCGCAGATGACGTTTTTTCGCATGGCCAACTTTACGTTGCCTTTTCACGCGCCAAGGCACCAGAGAACGTTAAAGTTCAGCTGCCAAACACTGTGCATGGCCGAATTGGCCTTATGCGCAATGTTGTGTACGAAGAAGCCCTCCTTTGAAGCTGCATGCATCTCCTAAATGGCTCCACGAGAAGCTACGTTCACAACGTGTAGCTGTTTAAAACAGAAAGTTTCTTTGAAATAAATACGGTTTAAAAAAACCAAGGGACTTCACAGTGTTTAAAGGTCACGAGTACCGTCTAGGTGTCTTTCTATCTGGTCGTCGTCCTCCTTGGGGGTAAGGGGGGTTAGGGTTAGAGTTGTCGCCTAAACCTTAAACCCATGGTGTCTGAACAAGATTCCTCTCTCCAAACCCCAATGTTTTCAGTCTCAAATTTTCTACTTCTGTAAATGCAGTAGTATTACAATTTGCTTGCTAGCTCTATTGGGTGATTTTATTTATTTTGGTTTCCTTGGAAAAATTCATCCTTTGATACAAAAAAGTCACCACTAAGAAACACAAATAATACTTCAAGATTGATTCCCCATTGCAGTGGGTTTGATTAATTTTGTTTTGTTTTTTAATGATTTTGTGGGAAGTATTTTGGAAAGGGTATATTCTATTACAAATTCTCTTTTTATTTTAAAATTTTTTCCAATAATCATCACAATCACATACAATATGCTATGAATGGGTCCTAGGAATTTTCTATATTCATATTTGTATTACTAAAAAAATTGGCTAAATATACTTATCGATGATCCTTTCTTGAGTAACATCACAAAATTGGAACAAAAAAAAAAAGGGCCTATTATATAAAAGATTACCAAAGTAGACTGAATTTTGTAAAGGCTGAGGTTTTCTTTTTAATATAATATCCTTAGTCTGTCCGGTGGTGGTCGTCCTTTCCATCCATCTGTCCCGTTATCCGTCCCATCATCCATCCATCCAAGTTCCTCATCCTGGAAGAAGAAGATGATGGAAGAGGAGGAGGAGGAGGAGGACGAATGGCGGCAGCAGTAGTTTATCCAAATGTTTATGTGATCCAATCTTGTAGTTTATGAAAAACTCCTGTAGTTTTGCAATTTGCTAAAAGCTACAAACTAATTTTTAAAAACTAAAAATTGTTGAAAAAAAAATGAGAAACAAGAGAAGAAATCTTTTTAAAACAACACAAGAAATTTCAAATTAAAAAAGAAAAAAACAAGTTATTAAAAAATAAATAAAATGAAACAAAGTTGTAACAAAAAAGAAAAAAACAGAAAAAAATATTTTTTTAAGGGAAAAAGCTAGAAAAAAAATTAAAAAAATAAAAACTTTAACAATTAGAAACTTTTTTAAAACACTTAAAAATAGGAAAAAAATGAAAACATATAAAATAAATATATTTAAACATGAAACAAAAAAGGGAAATACAGTAAAATAATCTTAAAAGAAAATTTTAAAATATCTGACAAAAAATAAAAAACAAAATAGACAGCAAAAGAAAGAGAAAAAAAACCATACTTGAAGAAAAAAAAGAGGTTTGTCTTCTTTTTCCAAACTTCAAACCTGTACCTAATCAAACAAAAATACAAAAGTTTTTAAAAATTATTTTCATTACAAAACATATTAGAAAAACTAGAATCTTTTTGAAAAAGAAAATAGAAAAAAATAAAATAAATGCATATTTAAAAAAAAAATGAAGATAGACAAAATAAGAATAGAAAAAATAAAAGCATGAAACAAACATAAACAAAAAAAAGTAAAAACGAAAAAACTATAAAAAAGGAATGGAAACAAATGAAACAAGGAAAGGGAAATACAGTAAAATAATTTTAAAAGAAAAAAATTTACAAAAATGAAGAAACCAAATCAAGAGTAAAAAATAAGAAAAAATAAAACTTATAATAAAGAAGAAAAACCCTGCTTGAAAAAGAATGAGGTGTGTCTTCTTTCTCCAAACTTCAAACTTGCATCCAAATAAACAAAAATATAAAAGTGAAAAAGAAACACTTTATTTTTATTATATAAAATAATAATAATAACAGAAAACACATAAAAATAAAAAATAACAAAAATAAAAGTTTTTAGAAAAAACTAAAACATGAACCATGTTTAAAGAAACCGGGGGACTTCACAATGCCCGAAGGTCACTGTCCGTCCGGTCATCCTCCTTGGGTTGTATGTTGGGGGGGCTTTAGTGCGTATGTGTAATTTGGGGGAGGGATGATATATCATAGGCTGTGATTGGGTTCAGCAAGTAACTATCGAATAATCAATATATTTATTTTTAAGGATTTAGTTTTCACACATGTTCATGAGTTTATTTTTTAATTTTTTTATATTGCAAGTATGACAAGGTTTGTTGAAATTTTCAGAAAATTATTTGAACTTAGACTTGCAAATTACGCCTTTTTTCAAAAATAAACATTTTGAATTATGTTGTTTTGTTTATGTATAGAGTTCGTAATGTTATTAACAGAAGAGAAAGTGATGTCATATGTCACAGTGTTCGAAGGTCATGGGTACCCACTAGTTGTGATATGTTAAATATTTTGAATGTATTGGTGTTGGTCTACTCTTTAGGTTGGTGCTTCATACCAACATTTTTAGCGACTACCCTTACAAGGCTAGTAAGATTTGAGGCAATAACAATTTGATATTAATATAAGTCTAGTAGGGATTAATGTTGTCTAGTTCTTGATTTTTTAAAAAATCTTTAGTTTCAATTTTGAAACTTTTCTAATTTTTTATGGAACTTTCGGTTTAATCTTGAGATTGATTTCTTGGATTTCTAAAACTTGTAGTTGTAATCAAATTTTAACAAAATTGAAGCCTAGTTTGATTTAAGATCAGCTCTGATTTCATTTCAATTACACAACATTTTTTATCATTTTGGTGTAGTATTAGATTTTTGAATTAGTCCACACAATCCAAGATAGAGATAATATAATATTAACTAGTATCTATGTGTGTGTTAATGGACTTAATATGAATTCATTACCCAAATATTTTTTCCTTCCAAAGTCATCTTTTGTAATTTAATTGAATTTCTATTAAAAAAAACTACTCAAAATTCAGTATCTCTTGGACCTTGTGTCTAAAATATTCCGAATTATCTTCATCAAATTCTATATTAACGAGGGATTTCCAAAAGAACAAGAGTGTGTTTATATTCTTCTTTAGTTTTTAGTTTTGATTTAAATAAAATTTCAGAAAAAAAGTTCAATATTCAATATTCAATAACCTTTTCACTATATGTCAAAACATTATGAAATCGACTCAATACAACGCAACTCAATGAAAACTTTTTGCCAATACCAAGAGCATGACAAAAAAAAACATTGTGAGTTGGAGATCTCAAAGTGACAAACAAAACAAACAAACTAGCTTCCTTCATATTTTGATCTCGCTTCAACAATAGTTCGACAAAATGAAAAATCTTTAGAACAGATAACCTAGAACTTAAACCTAGAACCTAGACTTGAACTTGCTTGAAATCAAACAATCTGCCAACACTAAACAGAAACATGGAGATAGTATTCGTATCAATTTTATAACCTTGTATACAATTTGCTATGAACTTTGTACAAAATTGAAACAAGGTTGCTATGAATTTTAAAAAAAAAGCTACCCAATACCCAGAGAGGTGGGTATGTGCAAAAAGTGAGATCCGCAACCAACACTAGAGTCATAGAATGTACCCAATGCCTGACCCACCTTGGGTGATCATCCAACACTACACTATACCATAGTAAAAATCCCAAAATCTTCAAAACATTCTAAATACATGGTCTCAGGAATATATATATGGCCCTGGAGATTAAATTTAACATTTCTGAGGACAAATATAGCCTCGAAGAGGCCTCACTCAAGAAAAGGTGATGGGTGTGGCATGCCATACCAACACAATGAAGTGAAGTTGTCAATTCATTGTCAATTTATCACCAATTGTCAATTGATAGATTTAAAGTTGTTTTTTTAGAATTTTAATTAATTAAATTTTTAAAAAAAAATGGTCTTTGATAATGTATGTATTTAATTGACATATTGTACTTAACAAAAAAAAATTCATCACTTTGAGAGCAAAATTTAGTCACCATAACTTGCAAATTCCAACATCATTATATTGAATTCATATGTTAGATTCAAGATGAATTGCTGATACTAAGGATATAAAGCAATGCTTGCGATTCTTGCGGTTCAGCCACACAATTGACATTTTTGTTTGTTTTCGAAATGCCACACAAACAACACAACAAAAGCTTACAATCCATAAGGTGATCTCCAAGTACACTAGAAAAATTGGTGGAGGTCTTTACATCTTTTACTTCAAAAAGAAAGTTGAGAGAGAAAGTTGAGTGACGTCAAGCACGGGCGTTTCAAAAGCTTGAAGATAATATGTCATTGCACATCTGTTTTTGCTTTTGGATTCATTGGGGGTTTCAAAAGCTTGAAGATAATATGTCATTGCACATCTGTTTTTGCTTTTGGATTCATTGGGGGTTTCAAAAGCTTGAAGATAATATGTCATTGCACATCTGTTTTTGCTTTTGGATTCATTGGGGATGTCAAACATACGGTCCACCAAACTTTGCTCGTTGTTGGCATCACAAAAAACACTTGATGGTATGTGATACAAATTGTGATATGTGCAAAATGAATGTACCAAAGGAGCTTGCCACAAAATGACAAATCCAAACATTATCATATGGTACAATTTGTCACATATACAAATTGATCTTGTGAATGAGTGGATAAAAAATGATACATGAAAACATGCTCATAAATCCATGGTAGATGAAAAAAGCATGCTCATAAATCCATTTCCTTTGGAATGATACAAATTGTGACATACACAAAATCAATTTTTATTTTTATTTTCAATTTGCAATGTTGTTCAAGTGACAATCATCCCTAAGAATATTTAGTCGAATTTGGCAACATTCAAAATGAAAGTAGAAAAATTTTAAGCATCCTTTTGTTTTGTTGGCAGTTGAGGCAACTTTTGGCAAAACAATTATTTCTTTTTATTTCTGTAATTTTTATATAAAAAAGGGAATTTATGCCAAAAAAGATTTTTTTTTTTTTAATAAATTGGGGGGGGGGAATGGCTAATTTAATTCGTCAAGCAAAATCACTTGGGAGAATGAATGGGTGAATGCATGGACATTGAATGGGTGGACCCAAAATGACAAAATGAAAACATCATAATAAATCCATTTGCTTTGTATTTTGGGGGAGGGGACACAAAAAAAAAAAAAAAAACTAAAAAACCCCAAAAAAACCTAAAAAACACGTTTAAAAAATAATTTTAAAATTAAAATTAAAATTAAAAACAGTTGTGAAGAAGGAAGAAATGGGGGATGGAAATGAAGCAAATGTCAAGTTTTTTCTGAATGGCAAATGTAGTTTAAAATTGGGTTAAAACAATGTTTTTGGATTGTTCAAGTTTTTGGATGTTTTAGGTAGTCATGAATCACGCTGCTGACGATCCTCTGCCTCCTTTTACATGTCAGATCTAAAGCAGCGCAACTCACCACAAAATCCCTGCCAAAATCACGGAATGGTCGATCCAAGCGCGACGGATCGACTCGAAGGTCTGCTCGTCGATGTGTCGCAAATCGATGCCGCGCAACTCGGCAGCGACCGCCCTAGTGGGCTCAAGTCGCAACGCCATTGCCTCCTCTAATTTCCTATGTACAAATAGGAAAGGTCACGTGGAGATCAACAGACCAAAGGTGTAATCTGCGACCTCTAAGATGTCGTTCAAACTCGCGGCATCTGATTCCTTATCTAGATGTGTTGCTGCTGGATATATATCCGCAGCTGTAGTTTCTGCCTAAAGTAGAGATCTAGCTGGATATATAGAAAAGGAAATGGAACTAGAATCTTAATTATGTGCTTGATCTAAGCAACTCTAAACTTGGAATCTTCTATATATAGAACACAAATTGTATAGAGCAGTGACTTTGATCTCTCATGATCAACCTGAAATTAACAAAGCTTAAGTTTTACTAAAAGATGCGCGCACCCTCTAACTGCACTTGTAATGATAAATCCACTAGCTCACATGATCCTCACTTCCATCAAGCACGAACCTTGCAAACCTCTAGTCATCTGCAATGCCGCCATAAAGATTACCTGATCAGCCAAGGACCGTTCTCATGTGCAGCAGCCAGGCGCATATAACAAAGAATTAAGTCAAGAGATGATTTATGGATTGACTTACAATTATGCTTGTTGTTGCTTCTGGGAAATTTTTTCGCTCACCCAATTCACCCAATTCTTGAACTATCCCTGGCAGCTTTACCCCCGGTCACCACCTCATGCTAGCGATTCTTTCACGCCTTAATCGCGCATTCTTCCTAGGGCTAAACTGCATCTGTCGTCGTTTTCGCTTCATAGTGCAATTTAATTTCCTCAAAACCAGCAAATCTCAACACTTTATCCAACAAGGCCCATTATTCGTCGGCAATTTGAGATGCCTGAAAAGTGTGCAAAAAATCTGCTCTCCAAATCCTTTATGTTTTTTGCCAACTAGATCAAATGAACATTATTGGGTCCGCAATTCGTGTTTATGCTCAGAAATTGAAATACATTGTATGTGGTCACGAGTACTGAATACGTTGCGTATTTTGCTGGCTCTCTGGCCTGGTGTCACAGACAGACAAGGAGAACAATGCCACCAGGTTCATTTGGTCCCACATCGTGAGCAATGTTCAGCATCAGGGTTTTCTTAAATTTCCCAATTTTGTGGGCTAAAAGTTGGACTTGCCATCCATCATCTACAAGAGGATCTAGAGGATTTAGCCAATTTTGGCTAGAGATCAGAGAGATTTTTAAAATAAATAAATAAATAAATTTTTCAAGCCCTCCTATATATTGCTGACACGTAAGAACTTATGGTCTAAATATATGGTGAATTCAACTTTCTTTTTTCCTTGAAATATGGCTACATTTGGGGCCATTATATTCTTAAGAGTCCTTTGTACAAGTCTCAACCCTTCTTTCTCTCTTTTTTTTTTTGGGCCAAGTCGCAAGATTTTGCAACAAAAAGATATTAACCCTGTTCACCCTCTGCTACTGTGAACCAGTTGTGTTTTTTTGGGAATTTTTTTTATTCAGCCTAAATGGCAATCAGCATTAGGAAGATGTTTAAAAAATGGTGATCTGCCCTAAGAAAATTTAGCCCAATCTGGCTATATACCAAATATGAAGCACAAATCTAGATAATCAACCAAAGCCTGTATGTAATGAGCCACTTGTTCAAGTCCTAGTCAACTGAGGTTCACAAATTTGTGAAGAGGATCAAATACATTAGAGTTATCTGTAAAGTACCTCAAACTGGGGCTATGGGGCCTGTTTGGTGTCAAAACTGGTGACGAAATCAGAAGTCAAGATGAAAAAATTCCCAAGAACAAATTGGAACCAGAATGGTTTAAATATTTGCATCTAAATTGGTCCTCATGGGATTTCACCCCTATTTTTAAATTTTCTTTAGCTGCAAATTAACTGCTGCTGCACATACTCTTTATTGAATCAAGTGTTCTCAAACAAAAATCCTCTAATTCTTTGAAATTGATACCCGATTTCATCAAATGATACTCAAATTTACCAGTACAACAAAAGTGTCCCTATACATAAAGTGATTTCACTAGATTTTAAATGAATTCCCAGGTTGTAATGAATCGAGACTAGTGAAAAAGCAATGAATTCACTGATCTAGTGAACAGGAACTAATGAACTGCATTCACATTTTGTAGTAGTGCACTCAGTTTCCAACTACACTCAAAATAGGATGGAATAGGGATTAGAGGGTCAAGCTCTGGCCCAAAGATAAGGTGAATCACAGATAAGTTTATAATCTGATCAATGGGTACAAATTATTAATTTTGTTCGAAGTGACAATTAAGTAGCCTTCAATTTGCAATTCATGTTCTTGCAAAGAATATCAAATTTACAGATCAATAATTTTGCTTTCATAATGTAGTAGGAATTCAGAGGGCCTACTCAACAAGTTGTTTGTCAACTATATTGTCATGATACTAAAGCTTTTAGCAAATGTTTCTAATGCAACAAACTTATCTGAGTATTGGAAGTTGGAACTTAGGACTGAAATAAGGATCTCACATGGCCTTCCTTTCTCCATTTTCTTTCTCTTGTGGTTAGCTATGTACTAACCATCCACATGTATGTACCAATGTTGGGAAGTTACCGAGTTTGGCCTGTTAGAATCATCAATTTCGGTTTCCATTACTTGAAACAGAATCAAAATCAAGTTTGATTTTTGGAGCTACAATTGGCTTTAAAACCAAACCCAGTTTTGGAATCGAAACCAGAACCCAGACATGGTTCTAGAATTGGAACCAAAAATGTTGGAAAATAATTTTTTTTGGGAAAAAGTGGTTTGGGATTGGCTGTTTTGTTCCAAACCAAGGTACCCAGAATTGGGTTTAATTCCTAGAATTGGAACTGAAACTAGACTTACTTCCAAAATATTTTAAGAACTGGACTAGAACTAGACTTGGGGTTCCAATTTTTTTGGAACTGGATCCATTCTAATTTTTTTCAAAGAATTGAAACTAGAGTTTCTTCATAAGAGGCAAGAGCCACTCAACATTGGTATCCAAACCAGCGTTGGCCAATTCCCTCGTTCTAGGAGGAACCATCAATTCCAATTCCCAACTTTTTTTCAAGGGACCAATTTCAATTTGATTTTAGTTCTTTTTATTCCAAACATGGGACTTGATTTTAATTCTGTTTTTTAATTAAGGGGGTGATTCAGTTTCTGGTTCTTTTATGTTTTTCAATTTAGGCTTGTTCCAATTCCCATCTCTTGTTCCAATTCCAATATTCAAAACATTAAAATGGACAATGCAAAAAACCACAAATTTTGAACTTTTATTCCAAATAAAAAGAGTACAATTTTTTTTTAAAATGTCAAAACAATACCAACTAACCTAATTTCTAAACTTTTATTTACACTAAATGTTTCTAGAGAATTAGAATTGTCATTTTTCATTGCCATGTGATTTCATGTTTAAGATTTTTGCAATTGTAGCTATCACTTTGAATGACCTCTTATCACTCTTGAATTCAATCCTTGAAAACCCTAATTTTGTTATGTTTCAAACCCCCAAACACCTTATTTCATCCCCTACAAAACCCTATTTCAGACGTGTCCCTTTAAAAAACCTTTTAAAATTAAAATTAAAAGTAAAAACAGTTGTGAAGAAGGAAGAAATGAGGGATGGAAATGAAGCAAATGTCAAGTTTTTGTGAATGGCAAATGTAGTTTAAAATTGGGTTAAAACAATGTTTTTGGATTGTTCAAGTTTTTGGATGTTTTAGGAAGTCATGAATCACGCTGCTGACGATCCTCCTCCTCCTTTTACATGTCAGAAAGCAGCGCTACTCACCACAAAAATCGCTGCAAAATCACGCCTGCTACCACTCCCAGCACAAGCTTCTTCTGGTGGTGGGTACCCAGCAGCAGACGAAGGGGCGGGGCGGGGCGGGCGAAGGGGCGGGGCCTGGAGCACGAGGAGGAACTAAGGACGACGACGAAGGATAAGGACTTTCTCACTTCTTCTTTGAAGTGGCAGGAGACTCTCTTTCTGTCCCCACTTCCAACGTGTACAAGCAGCAGCTGCTACAAATAGCCAATTTCACATCACTAAAATTCCACGCCCAGCTTCAAAATCTCCTGCACCCACAAACAAATTCAATTTCAAACCAACATTTCTTCTTCTCAAGTCTGCACATCTATCTATCTGCAACCGTTGTTGTATGTTGTTGTTGTTGTTGTTGTATGTTGTTGTTGTACTACATGAGCTCCTGCTGCTGCTGCTCCTGCAAGAAACTGAACTTTCGAGTTTGAATATTGTGTGTCAGAGCTAGCTTTACTGATCTGTCTGCACGGTTGTACATTATCACAGAGTTCCGTATTTCACAAAAAGCTGTAGACAGTTTTCTCAAGTGAGTGAGTGAGTGAGTGAGTGAGTGAGTGAGATATTAGCGTACGTACGCGGCCCTGCAACAATCACCATGGCTACGGTTTCCACTGATGTTCCAGCTACGGAGCCAACGAAGCCACGGTTTGCGCCGCCTGCGGCAGCACCGGTGACCAACATAGTCAATCCTCTGCCGCTGGGATTCATTGCGTTTGGGCTCACCACTTTCGTGTTGTCCGTCTACAACGCTGGTATATGGGGAATTCAAGTGGATTCACCGCCGAACGTGGCCATTGGTCTCACGGTTTTCTACGGAGGATTGACACAATTTATCGCAGGCCAGTGGTCGTTCGCAGCCGGGAATGCCTTGGGCGCCATCGCTTTCTCTTCCTATGGCGCTTTCTATCTCGCGTTATCCGCGCTCTACATCCCGTGGTTCGGCGTGATTGACGCTTACGAAACAGCGCCGGCTCACACCAAGAACATCGACCCCGCGCTGGCCATTTTCTTCCTTGCATGGGCACTGTTCAGCATCCTCTTATGGGCTGGTAGCTTCAAAACCAACATAGCGCTTTCTGTGGCCCTCTTCCTCCTCTCTCTCACGCTTCTGCTCCTCTCCATCTCCGAATTCAAACGCGACGATCTCGGTGGCAACAGAGTCAAAAGGGTAACCTTCGCAAATCCTCCAAATCCTTCCACCCGTGTTGAGCTTGTTTGTTGAGTTCTTAGATTGAAGATGATAATGATGATCATGACTAGTAAGCACAAATCCCCCAAATTCTTCCACCAGTATTGAGCTTGTGTGTAGAGTTCTTAGATTGATGATGATCACGATCATGACCAGTAAGCACAGATGCCCAAATTCTTCCACCAGTTGAGATTGTTTGTGGAGTTTTTGGATTGATGGTGGTGGTGGTGGTGGTGGTGGCGGTGGTGGTGACTGCATGATGCACAAGGAGCTCTCCGATTGATTGCCTTGTGGGAAAATTGTCTAACTTTACCTCCAAGAATAGACTAAAAATGCAGAGTACAACAGGTTGCAATTGTGCAACATTCCCAAGGAACCTCAGAGGGAAGAAAGTTCATCTAGAAGGGTTTATGTACAACTCTACCATATGACTATAAGCTCTAGGGAAACTTGTCAGTCATTTTTCCTTGGTTGGAAATGCTCATTTCTTGGGGGAAAGACCAATTTTCTCTGTGACATTGGTTCTAAGAGCCCTGGATTTCTGAAAAGTGTAACTTGGAACTTTCCCACACATGCGAGTTGTATGAGAACTCCTTGTGATGGCAGCTGATGATGAGATTGTTGTCTGTGGTGGTGGTGGTGGTGGTGTGTGTCTGGGTGGGTGTGCAGGCGGCAGGTTTCATTGGCATCTTCACTTCTTTGCTTATTTGGTACATAGGACTTGCAACACTCTTGAACCCTGAGAATTCCTACTTCACTCTACCTGTAGGAGACTTAGGTAGAAAGCATTCGGATTAGAATAGGCCTGGCACCTGCTGGATTTAGAACTTGAAGAATTTCTGCTCTCTCATCATGAATAGTTAGATCACTTCTTGTCCCTAACCAAATCAATCAGCTAGCTAGCTTCCTGCGTGCCTGCCTGCTTTCCCAATGCTGCTGGATCTGAATCTGCTGCGCCTGCAAGTCTCTATCCTCCTCAATGTCATCAAGCTTGCTGCTGCTGCTGCAAGTCTAGTCTCTCTCCTCAATGTCGTCAAGCTGCTGCTGCTGCAAGTCTAGTCTCTCTCCTCAATGTCATCAAGCTGCTGGTGCTGGTGCTGGTGCTGCTAATGTTGTACTACTACTACCAAGTTAAGAAATTTCACAATTAGTTGCATGATCAGATGGGTACAGCTTATAGTCATGTCCATGATCATCATCTTGGACACTTCAATTAGTCTCTCCTTCATCTTGTGTCATCAAGCTCTGCTGCTGCTGCTGCTGATGTCTAGTACTCTAGCAGTACTAGTCTAGAAACTTTAGTTGAATTAGATTCCATCATTGGGTGTGATCCTGTCCTGCATCATGAGATTCCTATATCATCCCCAGATTTGTAACCTTTGGAAAATTACCTATATGTTCTAATATATGTTCTAATATATTGTCCAAGCTTTTGCACATCAATCTCTCTAGCTCAGATAGCACTTTATATTTCAGTCTGAGTCCAAAACATTAGAGCTGATCTTAGACTTCCAATCTTCTTCTTCTTCTTCTTCTTCTTCTAGTAGCTAGATCCATCATTAGCTAGAACCCGAAATGTTTAGTGTTCATGAGATTGGGTCCTTGTTTATAACACTAGTCTATCTAATTATATTAAATGCCTTGAATTTAATACTCTGGAGGCATGATCAAATTATGTACTGTATAATTAATGTATTTAAAGAAAAAGGACAATTGGGTTGTGATTGAATAGCCTATTGTCATATTTTTGTACACCTCAGGTTGTCATATTTGTATATACATGTAGATAATGATAAGCTTTTCTTTTTTTTCTTTTTTCATATTGTAGCCATTTTGGCATTGTATTGTTGGTCATACCGACTCAATATTTGTCAATATAATTTATTTGTTGTGTGATTCACCATCTAAAGTTATTGCATATGTATCAACAACACTTAATAAAACATGTTTCTCTAAACTTGACACAACATGTATTCCAAAATTTTAGTGATTGTTTAATTCCATTCATCATTGGTTAATAGAGACCAATAAATAAATAGCACATTTTCCTCTGTTTTCACATGAACCATGTATAATTCCTGAAATAAACAATTAGCTCAAAACAAGGTGATACTTATACCACTCAAAAGTCGCCCAAACTTGGTTATCTTGGCACACCAGCTATCTAACTTTACATAATGGGCACATCTTACAAAATGAATTACCAAATAGGATGCATGTATATCACTAACTTGGTGCCACCAATACATGTGTTGTTTATAAGTGCACATGAATACAAATTAGTGTTGCTTGACCATGTACAGGCAACGACATAAATTACACTAGTGTATATAAGTTATATGTGCACAAAAGGAAAGGATTTACAACTTTGCCTAGTTAACTCTTGGGGACAACTTAAAGAAAAACAAAGCAAAATTAGGTTCTACAACTTGATTTTGAGGGTGTTGTAGTATTAGGTTGAGAACTTAATGTGGGCATCTATTGTTGTTGTTTTTTAAATGATGATGGGAGAATCCACCTTTAGGCCACATCTTACCATGCACAAGTTGCACATGACAAGCACAAATGATACATTCTTGATGAGCATCTTGTGATAAAGTATTTACCCATATAGTAGTAGGTTTTAGGGTTTAGTGGTATACTCATAGGATTTATATGTTGTGTGATCCCCACCATCAGGCGTATGTTAGGCATATGCAACAAAATGAGACTTGGAAGCGCTTGTTTGCATGGTTATAGCAAGTAAGTGCTCAAGCACCTCATAATCACTAACCACATTGATCTTCAACTCCTCCTCCACCACCACGTATTTGTCAACGCACTTTGAGGATGGGTGGGTGAGACCGACCCCCCATAGTTACCAATAAGAATTTGCAATAGTTACGAATGGGGCTAATCCTTTTGTGCTGTGTAAAAGCATCTCCTTTGAAAATAAGCTTTTGGCTTTAGAAAGTCAGTATACTTCATGAATCCATCCATTCGTACACGCAAGTTGGTGGCCAAGGTTGCCCAGGATTAGGGGTTTTTCTTTGGGAGTGGTCCACCTCTTCCCTTGTCCTGGATAAAACCTGAGGGGAAAAAAAGTTACTTGTGGCCACAGTTGCCCAGGATTAGGGGTTTTTCTTTGGGAGTGGTCCACCTCTTCCCTTCTCCCGGATAAAACCGAAGGGGAAAAAAAGTTACTTGTGGCTACGGTGCCCAGGATTAGGGGTTTTTCTTTGGGAGTGGTCCACCTCTTCCCTTGTCCTGGATAAAATCTAAGGGGAAAAAAAGTTTATTGTGATGTATTGTGATGAGCTAACATGCTGCCCATGCATGCCCATGATGATGCCTTTTTATCCTTCATGGTCCCATTTGTTTGAGAAAGTCTACTACTACTAATGTGCTTCCAAACTTTTGCTACTCTTCTGGCACAATGTATTGTGCAATCTAAGGAACAAAATAGAGCAAGGATTTATATTGAAGAGGTTGGGCCAACAAGTCTTCTCTTCCCTAAAACAAATTGTAATTTCTTGATGCACTTAGTTTACAAGTAGTATATTATGTCAACTTTTTGAAAGGAGAAGAACATGAAACCTTTGTAGTTTTCTTATAACACATGACTTTTGGATGAAGGGTTTAAGGTACCTCATTGATGATGCACATGTAATGGAAGGGAAGTTTGGTTTGTACTGGATTTGGAGTACACATAATTATGTTTAAGATCTTACAGGAAACCCACAAACTAATAAAAGTTATAAAAAACATGGAGAACATTATATAGGTCACCACCTTCATATTCATATCAAGTTGAAAAATCTCCATTACTGCTAAAGTGACCTTGTGAAAGGCTCACTTTTGGGGCCAATCCCCCCCAAGAACTTTGAAACCTATACAGTTTTCCTCCACCCCCAAAGACACCTTTGAAAAATATCTAACATGAGACCTTATTCTCGTGTGGGATTTGGATTGATGATTGGAATTAGATCATACCTTGGTTAGTGTGCAAGTAACATCCAAGCCTTTCATGTAACGGAAGTTTGGGTTGGTGATGGAATAGAAATAATACTTTCTTATTGTGGGTACCTAATATTGAACATGAGACCTCATTGTGGAATTGGAAAGTTTGTGTTGATGATGGATTTGATCATACTTCACTGTGGGTAATGTGTAACCTTTGTGGTATGCAATTTTGGTTTGTTGATGGATTTGGGTTGTACATTCATTTGTGGGTAACATGTTACCTAAAATGGAATGGAAATTTGATGTGGTGATAGATTTGGAACATCAATTGTTGTGCAATACCTTAAACATGAGTTATTTCCAATGTGGTGCAGTATTTTTTAACCTATATATACTTGTTCGAGATATATATATAGGGTATATCATATAATCTAATCTATTTTCTTTGAATTAATATATCTTAAAGAAACACATACTCTTTTTGCCATGTGCAAGGCATTTTTATAAGCTATGTGTATCTATTTTGCACGTGTAGAACTTTTGCATAACCAGCATGGATATAATTGGGAGTCAGGGTAAATAAGAGCTGCATCTATGTAACCTAATTATTACCCAAACTATAAGCTACAACTTTAGGTAATTAATTTAAACTTTAGATTGGAAACATCGAGTGATATATATTGCATTAAAGCATATTATGTTTGGTTATATCCATTGGTCAACAGCCTTCCAAAGATAATATATGGTTTGGCTTATTGGAACATAACCATTTTCAATGTCTCATTCACAAATTATCTATTTTTATGTGAATTGAGAGTGGGGAACACTATAATGACATGAATTAACAACAGAGAACACGGGTTGAGTATATTTCTAAACTTTTTCGTTGGTGCAACAAGTGGTCATTGGATTTGGGGTTTTTTAATCACTTGGATAATTTCAAAATGTAGACATTATTCTTCATTATTTTAATTGGAAAATATATAAATATTCCTTTTTTACCCCCAAAAGGGGTATGTGGTAGGGGTTTTATGGACCTGACTCTAAATCCTTAGCATTAAAAAAAATTATACTTGGATCCTACACTAGTGGAAAAATTTGGGCGATAATATACCCTTACCCACTTAAAAATATTATATATCCTATTCTGAAGGTATATGCATGACACAGGGTTATTTCCCTCTTTTGGGATGGAACTTGGTTTTGGTTATGGGATTTTGAGCATACTTCAATTATTGTGTGGGTAATGTCCATTACAAGAGTCATTGTTGGACAGACTTGTGTTCCAGTCATGGATTTGGAATGTAAACACATGAGAATGGTTATGGAATGGAAGTTTGAGTTGGTGGTGGATTCAAATCATGCATTAGCTATTGATGTATAACCAACCATCATGGTCAATTATGGGACACAATGCAAAACACAGTATCTTGTCCACACATTGTCCATCTTGTGCGGTGTGCTACTTATTAGTGTTAATTTACAGTGGAGCTACAAGAATGAAACATTTCACTATTTGTTCTATTTTGTGCAAAACAAGTTTTTTTAACCATAAAACACAACAATAAACTTGAATTGACAAGCTGCTGTCACCCCCAAATCAAGCTCAAGGGCTGGCAAGAATTTCACCTGCACACTACTAGGTTTGAACCAAGGACCTCTTGTGTTTTCAGGTCCCCAAAAGAGGCTTACATGTCACTGAACTTAAATCCCTTTTTGGGTTAAAACAAAAAAAAAAACCAGGTCAAAACCTAGGCAAACCAATACAACACTGCCACAAATGGGTGGGGGAGGGCGGTAAGGGGTCAACACCCAAGCAAAAAAGGGCAAGAACCAAAGAAGAAAGCAAAAAACCCTGAGAAATCCAAGAAGAGTGGGCAAAAACCAAGTCATAATGACAAGGAAAGATAAAGATCCTTGAAGACCAAAAATATCACATAACCAAAGAAGGCAAATATTACCTATTAACTCTACATGTGTAAATTTTCAAAGGAGGATTATTGTGAGGAATTTCTTTAGGCTATTGGAAGCCTTCACAATGGGAAAGAGACCCCAACAAAGGCAAATATTACCTGTTAGCTTTTTGTGTGTAAACCAGTGTTGGGCGGTTTTCACTTTTTTTTGTGAGAATCTTTAAGGTTTTTAATCTGATTCTCAAAATGAGAATCAGAGGTTTTCACAAAATGTGATAACTTTTATGATAACCTACATGTCGGTTCTCTTCCAAGTGAGAATCAGCTTTTTGAAAACCTTGAAGGTTATCACTTGGAGGTTGAAAGTGATAACCTTCCTTTCAGGATATTAAAAAAGTGTGTTGATTGTTAGTTTAGGTTTAGTTAGGTTTAGGTTTTAGTTTTTAGTCTAGGCTTTGGGCAATGCAACCTCTCAATGACTTCTTCAACACCTTCTTTGGCGGCAACCTCACAAAGAAGTTTTCCACTCTTCACAAAACGGGGCCAAATTAGCCCCACCTTTGCGCTCCTCTATGACCTTTCATTACTTCACTTCTCCTCATGTTTCGCTGCTCTTGTGTTTTGTCGCTTCTCATGTTTTGCTCCTCCTCATGCTTCACTATCATTCCTTGTGTTTTGATGCTCCTTTTTTGTGCATCATTGCTGCATGGTGCTCCTTTGTGCTTCACTATTCCTCTACCCACCCAAATACCTTTTTGCCCCTTGTTGTTTTGCTACTCCTTTGTGGTAGCACTTTTAACATCTTTCATAAGTAGCCTAAATCTATGGTAAGCCATTTTTAGGAATTTTTCTCCAAGGAAGACTTGCACTTGGTTTTGCCAAAATTTGTATAAAGTTATTTCAAATGAAAGTGACCTTCTTTAAAATTGTGTTTGCATTTTTGACATCAAATAAATCATAGCAAAGAAGATCTTAAAATTAAATATCCCAGGGGTCCTCATCGAAATGATGTACAACTTTTTAATATCCCATTCCATTTCTTCATCCACTAGTTCATTATGACATTGGTGTAACTCCCCCAACAAAACTTTTCCCATGAGTAATATCTCGGTAACAATAAACCTCTAACCTTGAAATCTCTAAAGTTGCACCACACCTCTTGAATGATTGCACATCACATAAATCCATGTTTTGTGGTTTCTAGTGAACTTTTAGTACATAGATTACAAATTCTTTCTTGACTTATTTTAATATGCCATGCCCCAATTGGAAGCTCTTCAACCATAATGAGCTAAACCATAATTAAATTTCCTAGGAAGCCATGGGTGGCACACCCACTAAAAGACTTTACTTCTTTCCTTGTGAGTAAAACCCTCTCCTACAATGTGACATCCATCATCATGTGTTTTAATTGTTTTTTTACTGCAACTTGAAATCCCCTTTAATAATGTAATTGAAAAAGTTCTAAGACCATTTTCCCCTACTTCTACCAAGTCCATTCAATAGCATCCAATTGTAACTCTTGAATGAAACTAAATTGAATTGCCCAAAATGATTGTTCATCCTTTAATTGTCTTTTAGGATTGAATTCCACACACTTATTATGACGCAACCCCAAGTCCCTTGTTAGACTCCCAAGAGTCCAATTATGTCACAAAGCGGAAGTTTGGGGACTTGAGGGTTCGCTCCTAACACTCAGCACTAAAAGGGGTAAAGGGGCGTGCTGAGGCTCCAGGATTAGACTAGGAAGAGGGACAAGCTACTTAGTTATTCGGTCCTGCATCCAAAACCAACCAACAAGTTGGTTAGAATTCATTCTGCATTCTTTTAGTGTCGGGACAAGCCAGAGGCGACCTTGGACTCACTTGACTCACCACAACCCGGATTTGGGGGAAGCCACCACCTTCCCCCATATAGTGTTCTCTACAACTCCTCGCGGAGGCTACATCCAAATGGCACTTTTTCCCAGGACTCCCAAGGAGGAGTCCCGAAACTGTCCCGGTTTGGACTCCCCGAGACTTTGGGCATCCATAACTTCTTGTTCAAACTTCGGATTAGGATGAGGTCTAAAGCAATCTTGTAGCTTTCTTTGAGAGCTTTCCAACGCTATGTTGCACTCCTACTGCATACGTCGGATTCGGGTCGATTCCCGACTTTTAGTGGTCGGGAGTCAAACTGCCAGTTTGACTTCCGGCCCTTCTTTTGCCCATAACTTGGGCTGCATATGTCCAAATGGCGCATGCGAGGCCATTTTGGACAACTACACTTCAAGACCTTTCCAATGGTATAAAGAACACCCCGATGCAAGGTGTTTCAACCCCTGAAATAGAGCTCTGAGTTTTTGGGAGTCCCAGAGGACTCCAAGTTCCCACTTTTGGGAATGTGAGTTTCATCTTCACACTTAACCCAAAGTGGGGTTGCGACATATTATCTCCCTTTTTTTTAGCATAATTCAAGTTTTTTTTATCCTTCAATTCAAAGTTTTTATTAAAAATTGAAAGACATTCATAAAAAACTTTATATTATTTACTCTTTTATACACAACAACAAACATTTTACCATTCCTTTCATTATGCACATGTTAAAACTCTTGAGTTTGAATATCTACTTGTGGTAAAGTTAAGACCTTCCATTGTCTAGCTACATGCTTAAAAAGGAAATTGGGTATTGATAAGTTTCAAAGCATATTACCAATGAGTGCAAATCTTGATCCCCCCCGATATCTAAAGGGTAAAAACACAATCAAAGGAGTCACCCAAATGAATGGACAATCTTTAAAACTACATTTTTATATGTTTGGAAGATCATAAAGGAAGCATAATAGTTTGGATTGTCATAATTTTTTTGGGAATATTTTCCATTAATTACAAAGTTTATATGTTCAAAGCTTGACACAAATAAAAAATGTTTTTGCATGTTCAAAACACTCAAACTTTAAGAGTGAACAATCTTTATTTTTTTCAAACATATTTTTTTCTACCAAATGTGTATCATTCTTTTTAAAAATTGGAGAGAATTTTAACATTGATGATTAGAAGGGCAAAAGGACTTGAATTAATGAAATTATTTTTATAATTAATTGAACACATTTGGTTCAAATGTACCTTTGACCTTGAAAATCATAGATTTTGATAATGTGGCCTTAACTAAAGTTATTCATATCTATGTGATAAAGTGCATGAATGCATAATACGTATGACATAAAATCAATTTGTACTCAAAATATTATATCTAACATGTAGTGTTAAATTAAGTATACAAATTTTTTAATTATAAACCAACCCAAAAATGACACGTGTCATGTGCAATCCTTGAAAAAAGACTTTTATTTGGATGCCTATAGCTCCTTTGACCATTTTTTCACCCTAAAAACAATATTGTTGTATCCCATGCCACTTTTAATTTGCACTTGCTTTACCATTTGTGTGGTCTAATTAAACAAAATGATTAATTAAAATTTTCACCTTCTTCATAACAAAAATTGATAGGTTTGCACATGAAGTTACATACCATAAAAACATAAAGATCATTTGGGGGTGAATGTAAGCTATCATGGGTCACTTTTGGAGTCACTATGGCAATTTTTATAGGGTGATTTGTGTTCAAATGCTTATAGTGAACAATTTAATCTTAAATACATTAAATGATGACTCATCTTAAACTAACTATTTGATTATGAAGACAATTTCACAATTATCTTTTGAAAATAATGCATTCATTATCAATAATGGACTTTTGAAGTTCAAAATATGGACTGGTTAATTAATTGGATTGTTAAAAAATTCAAGAATTTATATTGAATTTCATTCCAAATTGTTTATAGGGATTAAACATGGGTTGACGAATGAAATGATAACTTGTTAAATGTGAATTGTTTTGTTTAAAACTTTAACCAAATGGTAGTTATGAATTTTTGAAGGGTTAGAATTAGACCTTATTTTCAAAATTCCTTTTGAAATGAATTTTTTTGTGTTTGTCAAAATTTCTATGCCCAATGGGTACATAATTAAAATATTTAAATGGGTTTTTATTCTTATGGATTTTATGGGTTTTTTTTCCAGGATTTCCAAAGCGATTTCACAATACCAACTAACAACAACATTTTTCAATATGGGTTTTGACTTTGTTTTAAGAGGTTTTATAAATGAGTGAAACTATAATAATCAAAGATTACATTAATGAAATCTTGGAATTTAAAACAATATCCGTATGGATAATTTATACAAACATGTTAAAGACTATTGTGAATTCTACATTTGTTCGAAATGAACCACTAGACTTTGCATACACCCTTGGTTTACAACTAAAATTCTTACTTGCAAATGATAACTTTTTATACCTCCATATTGTTAAATTTCCTTGTATTCATTGTAAAATCTTGTTATCCGTTTCCTTTTGTGGCATCTTGTAATTAACGGAAAAAACCAAGTATTTGCTTACATTGTCAGTTACCAACCAAACTAGGTTTTTGTCCTTTCCCCATGACCATTCCTTTGGTTTTTTGAATGCCCATATGCCACAAGATTTATGCCAATTGATCTTTCCTTTTGATTCATCACATAATGTTTGCAAAACGTCAATTTGTTTTTGTAAACTATTTGGGGTCCCATTTAAAAATAATGTAGGGTCATTTTTAAACATTTTATCAAAAAAAAATCTCCATCTCAAATATCCGATCAATCCTTCAATTCCATATGTTGGATCTGAAATGATGTACACCCCAAAACATCTACTACAAATAGATAAAAATATTGGCATTAAAATGCATCTTGGTGGATTGCCTTTTGCATTGTGAATGCACCCTTTCTCTCCATTCACCACCACTAAAATATTAGCCTAATTGCACAATGATGTAATCTAATCAATCCATTGATATGAGAAGCCAAGTTTTATCATTTTTTTTGAAAAAAATCCAATTAATTATCATATGAATTTTCAAAGTTTGGGAGAAGCATGACTAAGTCTTGTTCATTTTCTTTAACCCATTCCATTGTTTCAAAGGCCATAAACACATTGTCCAAGATACACCTACCTTGTACAAAACTAGCTTATATTCTAGCCTTATCCACGAAAGTAGGAATGGTTGAAATCTATTAGCCAAAGTCTTTGAAGTAATTTTGTACATAAACTACAAAATTGATATTGGTTTTTTATTGAAAATAAGGTTCCATTCCCCTAGCTAAGCTTTGGTAGGCCTACTTTAAGTTCCCTATGTTTAAGCCCTTTCTAGAAGGTTTCCTAGAGTAGGTTTTTGATACATGATCCTTTATGTCAAGCCATGTTTCTTGGAAAATTTCCATTGCAATTCCATCTATGCTCATAGCCTTGTGTTTAGGTAGGTCAAAAGTTGTTTTGCGTATTTGTCTCTTTGTGAATGATTGTTGCAAATGTTTTTTATACTTTTTCGATAGCATTTTGGGCACACTTCTAAGGCACTACTACCTAGCTTGAATATTGTTTCCCACTTTTAAATCCTTAGTGTATAGGAAGTGGTAAAAGGATTGTACATCCTTGGCTATGTTTTCCTTTTCAATGAGTATTTGCTCTCCATGGAATAATTCATTTATTATAATTTTTAGCTTATGACCCTTGTGGAATTCAAAGAATTCCTTTAAGCACCTATCTCCAACCAAGGTCTATCTAGCTACCATTGAATTTTTTGTGGACTCCAACTTGTCCATTCTATGTTTTTCCAAAAGCTCATGTGCACTATTAAGTTTTTCCCAAGCTTAAACATTTTCTTAATTTGACATGAATTTTTCCATCTACTTATATGTCTATAAACTATTTTTTGTAAAGTTCTTTGCTTTGTAATTTGAGTTGTTTAGTGATTATATCACTTTCTTCTTTAATGAATGCTCTAATGTGTGGAAGTGCCTTAGCCACCTAAAACCCAACCCCTTGGTTTGTGGCTTTTGCCATCCCTCACTTCCACACATCAAGTAGATGTTGTTTGGTTTCTTTTGTTTGTAGAAGTTGAAGGTGGAATCTCATACAATTTTACTTTTATGGGCCTTTAAAAAAATTTGTAAACATATTCAAAATTAGTTTAAGATGCAAGCGCTTGTACACTATATCTCATGATCATGGTTTTGTGTTGCTAAATAAAAACATCAACATAAAATCTATCCAAATGAAACTAGATGGGAATTGGAAATTTCATGGACCATGTGAAATTTTTGTTTCCTATCCTCTTAAACTCTTCAAGATTCTAGGCATCCATCTAACCCAAGCTCATTAAGGAAAGATTCCCATTAATTGGAAACATTCCCTTCCTCCCATTGTGCTACCAAAGTAGCTTTGACTTTGGTCATCTCCTAATTCCACATGATTAAAATCACTTACTACAATGTAGCTAGCATCTAGTAATGGCATATTAGTTAGGATATGCCATAGCCTTGCCCACCTTGATGTGTAGTTGGATGCATATACATTCATCAATATCCCTATCTTCATTAATGGCTATAGCCTAATTGTTACATATTGAATCTGACCTAAAATGAACATTCCATGCTCTTGTATTAGTGGTGCAAGTTTGAATGATACAAAAATGGTTAGATTTTGCAAAATATAATTCATTGTTCCAAATGTTCATGCCACTAGTGAAATCCATCTAACTTGTTTTCTTCAAATAATCGTGCAACCCCATGTGACGCTCTTGCAATAATATTACTTTAGGGTGAGTTAATATTTTCCTTAAAAAATCACAATTGTCATAATGTTATCTAACACCTTGAACACCTTGGCCCAAATTCTTAATGTTCAAAAAAACAAGCACCAAATCTTGTTTACTCACTAAATGGACTTGGGATTTTTTGACTAAGCTTTGAAGGGTTGCCCTTCATGTGTAGCCATAATTTCAATAGAATTTTGTTTTGTTTTGTGGTTGGTCTTAATGGGGAGATATCTATGTCAATTGCCTCCCTACCTACCATTGGACAAAAAAGAATAATTGGGTTTTGAATTTGCTTTTACCTTCCCTTCTTTGCACCTCCTATTAACATTAGTAAATGTTAATATTCTAACACAATTTTATTCTTGAATTTTGTACTTTAACATATTATTTTCAAACATATAATTTTTTTAATAATAATAGTTACAAAAATCAAAAGTCAAACCCAACACAAAATACATTCTAGAATGCATATTTGCAGAATTTTTGTAGCTTACCTCTATAGCGATCTTGAAAATAGATTGAAACCATATCATATTGAAAAAAATAAGAAGAAGAAACAAAAATACCATATAATATCAATGTTCTTTTACATCAAAAAAACTTATCTAATTCCTATCATGAACTTTTCTCTCACAAAAGTACTCAATGTTCTAATCTTTTTAATGTTTAGTCATCTTCACAATTCCTTTAGAAATCCTTTTCAGGTTTCTGCCATAAACCTTAATTCAAACTCCTTATAAGTTTTAATTTACTTAGCCTACTCTGTCTTGTTATTCTATTGTCCACCCTGATTGATATTAATGTTACATTTTTCTAGTTTATCCAATAAGAACAACATAGTTTTTCCCTTAAAAAACGTCTTTTCAATTTTAAAAGAATTGGGAAACATCCAAACCTATTTAATTTTTGAAGCAAAATTTCCTCCCTTTTCACCAAAATGATTATTCTCCACACATAATGTTGAGTCCCCTCAAAACCTTTTAGCCAAATATACTACCAAGAAACATAAACCCAAGTTTTCAAGGGGTTAGACTTTTTCTGATCATTGATGATCATATAATATAATCATAGTGAAATTTGACTCATTATATGTTGTTTAACCAAATTTCGTTTTCTTTCAGTGACAAAAACTTGTACCACTACAATTGGTTTCTTTTCCTAGCATTGAACTAATTTGAAAACATGCATCTTCTCCTCACCATTCTTAGTCCTTCCAGAGGTCACAATGATTAGGAAGACTATTGCTTTATGATTGATGCATATGGGTATTCCCTCAAAAGGAATCACCAAAAGTCTTGACGTAATGTAGTGGTTTTGTAACCTTTTTTCTTTGAGGTGGGCACTTCTTGATTACTTCCTAAATTTGCAAGAGAGATAGTTCTATTGCCTTTCAACCTACCCCTATGAATCTACCACACAAATTCCATTTCATTTTTCTCTTCAAAAGAGACAGTTGGTGTTTCATATGACTCTTTAGAAAATGGGTTTGGTAAAAGGATTTCAATTGGTTGTTTTTCTTTTGGTGGAGTTTCAAAGCACTTTAAATTTGTTTGTCTAGGTTGAATTGTGTCTATTGGTGTTGTTGGAAGGTCAGTTAAAATTGTAACCTTGGTAATTTTAAGAGATGTGTTTGCCCTAAGGGTTGTAGTATAACCATTTTTTAACGTTTGATTAATTAAACTACTATGATGATGATGGGTTTAAATAAAGGTCCATTTTACCTTGGGAATTTATTGGCACCTTAGATGTCTAAAAGGTTGGGAAGTTGTCTTGCACTTCCTTTTCATGTAGTTAACTTGGTTACCATCCATTTTTTCATTTGCAACTACCTTTGAATGGTTCCCAACTTGCATCCTTGGATATAAAGCCAACAACAAATATGAGAGACTATTCATTTGTTTCAATATCTCCTTGATGTTGTGCCCATTTAGATCCTCATGTACTCCCATTAGTTCCTCCAACCATGTTGCTAATTTTGGAGATTCTTACTTCTTTTTTTCCTATTATTTTCTTTTTAAACTCTGTTTTAAATTCATACTTGTTCATGTTGTTCCACAACCTCTTCTAGTGGTTCAAGTCTCTCTTGAGGCCTAATAACTTTGGGTCACTAAGAATTTTTGAAAATACCTTTGGATTTATGATCCTTGTTACTCCTATGGGTAAGTAAAGGACCAAATTGTTTGAAATTGGAAGGATCTCCCTATTCTATAGGTCTAAAAATTGGGGCATTTTAAAAAGGGTGAAACTAAAGTGGATTTCCTTCTACTCTCTTACTTTTCTTTTTTTTTCATTTTACAAGCTTCAGTTAGATGTCTTGGTGCATGACAATAGTTGCATTAATTGGGAAAACTACTAAAAAAATTGTATTATAAGTTTTCATGAAAATCTGATTTTAAAAAAAATAGGATTTTTATATACCCTACTAATAGTCTAACTTGAAATGTTTTAAATGCATACGTGTCTAACAACTCCACTTGAAAAAGCTTGCCAATCTTCCCCATTATGATCTAGAGACATGTTTCATTCCTTAAATATTAGCTCAATCCTTAGAATTGAACCCACAACATGCATTGTAATAGTGTAATTGATTTTCCTTGTTTGAGGAAAATCAAGGTGCCAATTTGAAAACACAACGTTCACTCCTTCATAATTGAAAGAATTTTCAAGGGCATGTTTATTGTATGTTTCAATGGAAAATGTTGTTTCAAAGAACCCAATTCCTACACGAGCAAAATTAACGAAAAATTCATGCAAGTTCATAAAGGCCCAAGCTCATAGAACTTTGAAGCCTAGATTTGTACCTTAAACTTGGCCTATAACTTCATTGTTGTTTATTGAAACTATTTGAAAATATTGTGGTCTCCTTCAATTAGAGCTACAATGATGACCATTCCCTCATAGTGTGGTTTAGTGTTGAATCCATGGAAACTTGAAAAGTTTGAAGATCAATGCATTTTTGAATTCTATTCTCTTCCAAGTTTGTACAACAAAATGATTTTGAATGTTTTAAAAAATAACTACCAATATAAACTAAACACATTTTGTTGGAACCCTTATTTATTGTTAAAGTCTTAATGAAAGAACTACAAATGAAATTTACCACATTGCCCATCACAAGGGATAAACAATATAGATGGTATATGTTTGCTCCCACAAGTGCATGATGACCTATGGTGAAATGTGGCAATTATAGGCAAGAAAGTCTCATCATCCAAAAAGACCCAGGCCCATTGAATTTTTTGAGAATGATGGAAACGTCATATCCACTATATTTATAGCAAAAATATTAGTTAATATAATATTCACATAGAGACTTTATTTATAAGAGATTGATTTAAGGCATGTTGTACAATAACTTGCAAATTAAATGCAAAACATTGGACTTACAAATTTGCAAATGAGACTAAAATCAATACGTCTTATTGTTATACTTTGATTTTGTTAATGACCTCTAGTTCTAGACATTAAAACTTTAGTAATCAAAGAAACTCTAAATTATAATTTTTGAAAAATTTCAAAACCACAATGCCTTTGGTCCTTGATTTTTGAAAATTAAAATCACAAAACCTCCAATTCGAATTTTTTTGAAAAGTTTAAAGAATTGATTCTTTTAATTCGTGAAAGAATTAGCAAAAATTAACAATTTGGGGTAGGTTTTTGACCTATTTTGTTCATTTTTCTAAAACCCCAATTAGGGATCAAAACTAGTTCTATGAGAACTATTGGTTGGGGGTCAAAACTTGTCCTTCAATTTTTTTGAATACCACTTGTCATTATCCCTAACCTTATCCTCTTTATCTTTCTTAGAGCTTGTGGGTTTTTTAAAAAGAGAGATTGCCCAACACTAGTTAAATCCGGTGATGATGTTAGTGACTTTTAACATTAACAATAATATTCTATCCCAAGACAAAATTTTGACATGTAAAAAAAGCTTGGATATGATGATGACTCCAACATTTATAAAAAGGAATTAATTGCTTTTGCAAGCCAAAGTTTTCAAAACATACAAATGTCACAATTCTTTCGAGACATTGTAGCATCAAGGGTTTTCTTTCCATTAACTTATTGTTGTCATAATTGCACATGAGATGATAATGTGATGACAACAAGGTATTGAAAGCAATTGAAGGTCTTGTTAAGCACCTTGTTATATAATTTGACTTTCCATGTTGGAGAGTTTTAAATCTATAATTAATTTCAAATGCTGAAAATGTTTAAAACACTTTTGATGAAAGTAACAAATTTGGTTAATGTAGGCAACATTATAAAATACGTATGTTTTTATGGGGAAATATGACAAGTAATGTTTTGTGATATTTCACAAATATTTGCTTCACATCAAGATCATAGTTCTACATTTCAATCAATGTTTGACGTAGAGTTGTGAGGTGGGTATGGATATGACCAAAAGGAAAGATGTAATGAAAAATTGTTCAGCCAACATCTTTTTATCATAAAGGCTTCATGAAAAGAGATTTAAAACTTTATAATTCCTAAAAAAAATACTCACAACATTCATAATGCCACAAAATACCACGTTGAAACTTTTAATTGCAAATAAGTACATCAAATTTGTTTCCAATTTTAAAATGACATTTAATGTTGACAGGACTTTTAAAGGAAATTATTAACAAAAAAAACCTAAATGTGATATAAATACCCTTAAACTAACGCATTTATAAATAATCACCTATCATTTCTTAATCATCCACAACAATAAGGAAAATCAAATGTAATGCATGCATGCATGCATTTGAATTTGTTGTTTAAATGTTGTTAAATTTACAACAATAAATTTATTTGGAAACTTGTCCAAAGGAAAGTCACATCCAACAATTTTTTTCAAAATAGGTAATAAGTAAGATAATGTCACTCATTTTTTAATAAAGGTTGAAATAAAAGAGATACACATTAACTTGTGACCTTTTGCCGCAGACAATATAAGAAACAAACACTGGGTTTGATTGTCCTTAACTTTCAAATTACTTAGTGGCACATGGAGATGTGATTAAGTGCAATAAATATGCAACATTTTAAGAAAATTGATTAAACCAAATATTTCATTTTATAAATTCAAAAATATTTTAGTTTCAACTCAATTTTCTTCCTACAAATGTTAACTAACCTTCAATTATGGGATTACAGTTATAAGAACTAGAATTTATTTTATTTTAGTTTCAACTCAATTTTTTTCATACATTAATTATCTTGTAACTATGGGGTGAGAATTATAAGAATTACATTTTTTATTTTAGTTTCAATTCACTTTTTTCCATGCATTAATTAACCTTCAACTATGGGGTTAGAATTATAAGAACTAGATGCTACAATGAAACTTCAAATATACATACTTATCATTTGGTCCACTAATTGACTCATTTAATAAGACAAATCATATATACTTACATTAATTTTAATTTTATAATTATTTCACGTGTACAAATTCTTTTCAAATCACTGATCTTTTAACAAATCATTGATCTCGAGCATATTAATTTTAAGTTGATAATTAATAGTGTGTAGAACTAATGGAGAAAATCCAATGCTACAAAAGTTTCAGAATTCAACAAAAATGATGAACACAAAATGACGAAGACAACACACAATCACATCTTCCAGTGCCACTAAGTGGTTTGAACTTTAAGACAATCAAAGAGTGTTTGCTTCTCATATTGAGCTGCAGTCAAAGATAACACATGTTGATGTATATCTCCTTGTAGGTCCAAATGCTCATTCACTTGTAGTAGAACTTGCTTCCCATCTAGTAGACTGGTACTTGGAACTCATCAATTTGCCATTGAACCTCTAACCAGACCCCATGTGCTGATCTGCAATCCTGGTATTGATCCATGAATGCATGCACCTAGCTACAGGAAAATTTGATTTATGTCATGTAAAGAACTCCCAACTGATCGATCATAGCAGAAAATCAGGAAGCAGAATGAGAGATAATTAGAACTATGCATTAATTCTAGATCTTAGCAGAATATCAGTAAGCAGAATAAGAGATCTCGGTCAGTTTGCTACTGCTCATGAGTTTCCTGCAGCTGTACACATACATACAGATGGGATACTACAGATCAAGTCTACTTGGGACAACACATTGTTGCAAAACTCTGAATGGATTTGTTATGAAACACCTTATAATGAACTCTGACTGTAAGTGCAAGCTGATATTGAAACTGAGATATATTGCAGCAAAAGATCACAAGCAAAACTTGACAAGCAGTAGCCTAGTAGTACTCTCGTATTTCTAAACTCTGAAGACTCTGAAAAGATCATTGAACTTGAAGTTGCTGCAACTGAAAAGGGGAGGAGGATGGATTGTATTATAGTATTTCTCAGCACATGACTAGTCAAGTGATGATTTGGTAAATATAGTCATATAGTTTGGGTTCCTTGAATCTGGTCTCTGTGTGCAAGGAAAATTGAGTGTGGCTTCAGGGTCTCTTTCTATTAGCTTGCTGTCATCACAGTTTCCCAGGTTTAGATTCATGCATCTCTCTCTAATTGCATCTGCGATTCTCATTCCATCTAGTTGGCTGCTTGCTCCTGAAGTCCACTGTAGACTAATAATAACAATCATAATAATATCCTGATTCCCAATCTAGCTTCAACCCAAATTAAGCAATAAAGGAAAAATAAAATAAAATCCCATTATTGGACCATTGCTTATGATTGAGAATACATCAGAATTCTATTGACTGATCCTGAAGTTCTTATTAACTACACAACTGTAGCTTAAACCTCTAAATCTAGCTGCACCAGTGCTTAATTTTTTTGTGGCCAAATTTTGCAACTTGGCAGAAACAAAAAATAAAATTCAAAAATCAATAAATCAAAATTTCTTTCTTGATTTTTAAGGATCTTTTTTTTTTTTTTTGGAAATAAAAATAATTAAATTAGTCACATCTAGATCTAGGCACTTCCTAGGTTACCACTTGCAATAGCACTTTTGTAAAAATGCTAGAGCCACCTAGGACAGGACTTCATGGTTTAATGCTAATATTAGTTGGGGATCCTCGCCAGTGGACCTACTTGAGGAACTTGAACAAAAGAACACTCTGATGAGCTTACACCCAAAAGCATAATAAAAACCCCGGGGGTGAGGGCTCAGTGGTATATATAGCCTATTTGAGATGCTAGGACCTAAGAAAAGGTTCTGGGTTCAAACCCACTGGTGTGCAAGTTGATGAAAGCCCTACTGGACCTCTGCCACTGAGCTTGACTTGTGGGTGCCAAGTGCTTCTCAGTTGGCTCTGCTGCTGTGTTCCCCCCAAAAAAAAGAGCTCCATAATCAAAGGAAAAGTCTAATTAGTGGAACATGCTGATGATTGAACACATAGTGTTTCAATCAGCTCTGTCTCACTCAATCTGCCTCCTTTCCAGTTGTGGTCTGAAGATAAAATGTAGCCCACTAAAAACCATACCCATGGTCGTTTAAATTGCTCAAAACTGGTGCACAATGAGGAAGATACACTCCTTCAAAGTTTGGGGGGTTAAATTTTGATTAAAAAAATGGATACTACACATGGCAGCCCATGATGGCTTGTTTAGTGATAATGATTATCATCAGATTAGGTCCTGAAGTTTTCAATCTTGTGGTGTTGCTCAAGTGTCGATCATCCATAAGTTGATTTAGCCAATTTTTTGCAACATTCAAAACATGAGAAAGTCTAAAATCTTAAGCATCATTTTTCTATTGTAGGCAATTTTGGTACTCATCACTGATAAATTAATAGTAGTATAATTAATTAAAATATAAGCTGTTCTATTGTAATATTTAAATTAGGGGTTTTTGTTTTGTTTTTTTTTGTTTTTTTTTTCTTTTTTGGCCTCTTAAAGGATTATAGCTAATTTTGTACCAGAACCCTTGACCTTCTTGGGTGTTTTTAGGAGGTAGGTAGGTAGGTACTAGGTACTAGGATGATGGGGGAGTAGCTTGATATGCAAAGGAGGAGGTCCATTCAATATAGCAAACAATGAACCTGGTCCTGCTATTGGACATTACCTTTCCCTGAATTTGTGGCGTGAATATTGTTAATTTGATTGGGATTTTGTTTGGCATTGAAAGTGGCCACCTCTAATGCGTGTAAGTAGCCCTCTAGGGTGACTTATTTGGATTTATGGGCAGTCACAATGTTTCCCCCTTAATTTAGAAACTCAAATATTTATCTAAAATTAAAATTAGAATTAAATTTCAATTTTAATTTTAATTTTTTTAATAATAATAATAATATATAATAATAAATTTAAATTTAAATAATTTAAATAAATATTTTTAAATATTTTTTTAAAAAACTACTAAGGACATCTTTCCAGGCCACAGTGAACCAGCAGCACCTGCACTGGTACCTTCACCTTCTTGAGTGAGACCTCTTTAAAGTGGCCAAATTAAACCCAAGAAATTTTTAATTTGGACTATGCATGGGTTATATTTATAATATTTAAGAAGCAATTCAAATGAATTTTGAGGTTTTGACCATGGTTCCAATTGTGGGTGCTTGGTGGTTCACCTGAGGCCATCTTTCCATTAGGCTGCTGTTTGGAACTATAATCAGAGCAACCTAACAGAAAGCCATTGACAATAGGGCCTTTTTTTTTTTTTGTTGCATGTCAGTTGCTTTCATTAGAGAGTTGCAAGTCCATTGCAAATGTGTTGTTAATCATTTTACAAATTTAGGAACACATGATCTCATTGAAAGAAAAGTATATAGTTTGACTCATAGTTCTCACAACTCTTACAATTGATCAATGCTTGACCAAGAAAGTTATGAGATGTGAGATGGTGGTGACACAACTAGTTAGTAAAACATAGTGGAAAGTTGTTGTGATTGTAGAATCTATAATCACCTGAGCTTAATGAAAAGATGTCAAGATGAATGTTGTGTGGGTATATATCATTTTTGATATATCTCAAGGTAAATGTGTAGACAAAATTTCAATTTCTTTATTCAATGGGTAATGGTATCTTATGATTTTTTTTCATTAGGGTCGGGTTTGAGTGCTTATATCACATACCCTTTGTTAGGATTAAAAAGGGTAATTTTTTATCTTATTTAATGAAAATGAAATTTTTTTTTTCACACTTTGTGATTTTTTTAGACAACTTTTTAGAGGCTTAAATCTAGTGGGACAATGCACAAATATGATGTCAAATTACAATAATAAAGTTGCATCAAAATATTTCAATTTTTTATTCCTAAACATCTATAAAATGAAGGGCCATTGAGTTCAAATTGGACTACATGCCACTTGCCCTACTAAACAGAAATGCAATTTTTTTTTTTTAAAATTTCATATAAACAAATTGATTTGTTTCGGATTCAAAGTCAACATCTACAAAGCCTTATCAAAATCTCAATAATAGAAAAAAATCATTATGCTTTAGTTTGGCTTTTCACAATACTTAAAATCTAACAAGCCAAATATCCAAGTACAATAGGAAATTACACTTCATGTGCTTTCCACCATTTTAAAAAACATGCAATTTCTTGTTGCATCTATAGTGAAAGAAAAATTGTTAACATTACACATTTGATTTATATATGTTTTATTAAAATTTATGATTGCATAAATTAAAAACTTGCATGTTCCATGACAATTTGATCTTGAGTCAATCTTGCACCAAAACACTACCAATGGCTATTCTTGGGGGCCAAATTTTGATGGGTGTTGTACAAAAGGATGAACTTTTTGATAAGTTGAACACAAAAAAGGAATTAGAGTTTCAAAATCATACCTTATTGCTACAAATTATGGCTATTTTTATTCCCATATAATTATGTAGAATAGAAAGATCCTTGAATATGGGATCAAAAATAAGAACCAAATCATGTGAGTTTTTTTGGGATCAAATCGATGCAAATAATCCACAAATGGAACAAGCACACAAATGACTTTCAAGCACATCCTATTTGCTAACAAAAAAACTTTTTGGCATCAAATTGAGATGGGGGAATAAAGTTCATCTTAATTTCTAGTTCAAGTTTCTCATTGGTCAATTTCACACAAAGGTTAATTGCATTTGTAAGTGCATCACTTAACAACTAGTAACCACAACATTGATAATTTAACACACAACTTGATACAATTGGGGCTAGGGTTGAAACAATGATTTCTAAAATGACCCAAATTTTGCGGTGTTGGGATTTTCCCTTGTAAAACCAATGTTTGTTGATTATAACAAGCTTGTTGGAACATTGCCACTTTGGAGGTAAACCTTATTTTCATTGGTGTGCTTAGTTTTTGTGGTCACAAACCTACATCCAAACAAGCCTTTGTCCACTTTACTCGTCTTTAATTTCCTAATTGTTTGGCCATGTTATATAAGCTTGAATTGAAGGTTGTGCAAATTTGATGTTCATGGGTTATGAACCTAACCTTATCTTCTCATTAGAAATGGCATATTGGCAAATTGTAAAATGGGAATGGCCACAACAAACACCTTCAAATGATGCCAATATCCTCAAATTTTCATAGTAAATAATTTGCTTAAAAACATTTATCATTGTAGACAATTTTTTGCCCTCATCTTTCACATAACAAATAATATTGTTAATCAACTTATATTCTTCAAACAAAACTTGCAATTAATTAACAAGATTAATTTTAATAATGTTTTTTCGTCAAATAGACCAATTGCGATATGTTTTTATTCCCAACCCAATGTTAAAAAAATAATCACAATGGCAAAAGTATCAAGTGCACCTTTGTTCATCCAAAGGTCAAATGTTGGTGTGATGAAAACTACGATATTGACATAAGCCAAAACAAACTTTTCAAATGTGCATATCATCGTATAAGGTAATACTTCTTCAATTAGGGTTCTACATGATGGAAACATTAATCATGGGTCCCTTTGTAAGTCAAATCACTTCATCCATATGTTTCAACTATGTTTAAAGGGAGTAACCCCTTCATAACAACTAACACAAGATCATCAATGAAAACATTTTGTTCATTTGATTTTCATATGTTATCCTATTGAAAAATGCAGAAATGGATATTAGAATTACCACTTTTTGAACCTTGGAACTTTGTTTCTCATAAACATTTATAAATCAACAAAACATCATCATACATCACTAACATACATTTTTAAAATGTCAAAATGTTTAGTTTCACAATGTTGTTTCATGGCTGAAATTCCATTTTTAGTTCTATAAGAAATTAATATTTTCCTACAAGTTTTTGATCCCAAAACATGAACACCCAAAGCAATTGAACGACACAAAATACAACAAAAAATTTGTTTCGTTTCAAATGACAAAAGTTCATCAACATTTGATTTGAAAAAAACCCAAGGAACAAATTGTTAATATGTAGAAATCTTTAGACTAGTTAGTTCCATAGGCCTCTTCATAACTAATAGTTACTAATGGTAGACTTATTGTCCCTTACCCAAGGGGTGAAGCTTGTGGGATTAGGTCGTTTGGGTTAATGAGTGGTTAGAGGTAATCCACCCAACCATTTCTATGAAGGGATTAAGATAAGGGCCCCATTTTCTAGGGGTCAATGTGGGCCTTGTGTGGTATGTGGAGAAGAGGGACTAAAAGAAGTAGGAAAGGATTGGGAAAGCCATTCGAAGTTTTTGGAGTCAGGACATTGGGAATGTAAGACTCTCATATAGAAAAAAAAGATGAATAAATAAATACGTATGTACTTTGTGTGTGATTTTAATGGAAAATGGTTAAAGAACTCGAGCTTTTGTGGTGTATTGTTATTATATTAAGGGTAGAAAGTAAAGTAGTTAGTAATGTAAGATGCTCCTTTGAAATAATATTTTTGCATTTCTTTTAGAATAGAAAATAATGAGGCTTCCCATTCAGTAGCCTTTGGAGCATTGCGCTATTGGCTACCATAAAAAGGTAGTAGCCAATCCTTAATGGTCAAAAGTAAGGGGGGAAGACCAACAAATAATCGCTTGTAGATTGAAAGGTATAGTGGTAGGTGGTAAGCATGAACTACAAGGGAAGGTAGCTAATTATAAATAGTAGAGAGTAGAAGAAGGATTTCATGAAGTGCTATAGGTGGGAAGCAGGGCCATAAGACTTGCAGGTGTAAGAAAGAAGGGACAATAGTGGTAGAAGGTCGACAAATCCCTAGACAACATCTAGGGGTGTTGAAAGTACTGTAAAAATAGGGAGAATAATTATTATCAAGTTTTGACCATTTTTCATATTTCCACTTTCTACTTTCTCCCCTTTACCCCCTAATTTATACTACTTATAAGAAGGTAGGTATAGTCATAGGTGACAGACCCTTAGCTACTTCATTCCTTTTTGTATGACTTCTTACTTAATAATTGAGTATTTGTAATAATGTATGTTAGCAAGGGTAGTTTTTTTGTGGAGTAATAAGGTGTTGACCTTGTCCCCTAGTCTTACCCCCTAGAAAATAATAATGAACGAGGGGTGTAATTTCACCCCTTAACACAAATTTTTAGTCCCACAGAGCACAAAATTTTGGTTGTTGTTGTAATGTAACGAATTGTTGATGAAACTCAAAAGCAAATTTGGTTGTATTAAATTTACTAGTTGATGAAGAACCAAAAATAATGGTTATGGATGAAGGTGCATCACCATTTGGAAAGGAAAATTATTTTAGGTTGTTGGGGTTTTGTTCACCATTTCAAACTACAAGGAAAAAATGTATTCGAAATGAAAGCACATTAAGGTGGCCAAGTTTTGGCATATTAAAGTCCTTTTTCAAAATCCTTTTCTCATGTAATTGAAAACTGATTTAAAATATGAATATTTAGATTATATTGAAGTAATATATTTTTTCCATTTCTAATTTCAAGTCATGATGATATAAGACATAAAAAATATCACAAAAGAAAATTTTCAAATTTTTTTATAAAAAATGCTTTAAAAGACTTTTTGAATAATTATAATTTTTTGGATTTTGAAAAGTCCATAATATAATATATTAAAATCACATTCCATTCATTCAATGGATTTTTATTTTTTAAAACATAATTCATGTAATATTCCAAAGTTTCAAACACATAAGACTAACACATTGTAAAATAAAAGTCCATATGCATAAGTTTTGGAAGGCATGATAGAATTTGTCACCAAGATTCAAAAGTCCATTACTCATTAAATATTTAGCATTTTGATGTGTTTTTTTGCATTCTTAAATTGCCAATTCTATTAGAATTAGATATGTGAATCCTTTTTTTTGGTATTTCAATGAAAATATTAACATTTTATATTTAAGTTTTGAAAAAATGCAAAAAAAACTACAAGTGTGACAGCTAAAAAGGGATTATGAACTGTACTTTCACCTTTTAGATTTTTTTCTTCACATTCCTTTTTAAAAAAACCAATTCTCCACATGCACACAAATGTTGGAAACCTTAGCTATTTGCCCATCTATAAGTGCTAGAAAACTTCATCTTGCTGTTGGACACACACACACTTTAATAAAAAAACCTTAGTTGTTCACTAACCTACACCTGTTGGAAACCCAATGTTGTTGTTGTTAGTTATAAACACCACTTTAGTTTAAAACTTTAATTATTGACCAACCTGCAGGTGCATTCACGGTAAAAGGAGCCAAAAACGTTAGGGACTCAATGTTTTATAATGATTGGGTTTAATCATATTTTACACCATTCACTTTGAAATATATCATAGTAATGACATTCGTCATTTTGCACTTTAAAATTCGCGAATTTATGTGGTAAAGCACCTTGTCAAAACATTCGGCATACATTCGTGAAACATTTGCCAACATGGACATTGCGCGTGACGACAGCCTGTGCTGAATGGTAACGATTATTGCCAGACCATTACCACTCAGAATTAGGCTGTCGCCAATACCTACCAGCCGCGCCGCCAGTGCAGTACGGTGCGCCTGGGCCGCCAAGCTTGACTGAGTCTGTACAGTAGCCTGACGTCTTGCATGCCAATGCTTCGTTCTAGTTTGATCTAGCTTGAAGTTGCTAACTTCCAAGTTCCATATGTCTCTATGCAGCAGCATAGTTGAAGATCTGAGGATAAGGATAAGGAATCTGACAGTCGCCATGGTCAAAGAAAAGGGACCAGAGCATGCCCACGTTGTCTAGCAGGAGGAACCCAAGACCCCTGGGGAAAGCACTAAGGTCAAATGCAAGTACTGTGAACTTGTCTTCACCGCCACAACAACCAGGATTCGTGCACATCTTCTAGGGTGGACTGGATCTGGTGTGCGAGCTTGTGACAAAGTCCCCTCGGTGGTTACATACCAGTTTGAGGAGCTGGAGAAGGAAAAGAAGGAAAAGGAGTTCAAGAAGCGAAATGTTGAGCAGCTTGACAAGCTGTCCAGTGGGGAGGCTGTCAAACCTAAGAAGCAAAGCACCTTGAAGGCTGCCTTCTCCAAGCAGGATTGCTCGAAGGTTGACTAGCTTTGAGGTCGAGCATTCTATGCCAATGGGCTCTCTTTCCGTTTAGCAAAATATCCTCACTTCAAGGCAGCTGTGGCAGCAACAACAAGCTTTGGGGAGTCATATCCATGGCCTTCTTCTGTGGACAGGCTGCGAACAACCATTCTGGAGCGTGAGAAGCAGCTATGTCGGGATGGTTTGGCCTCCTTCTAAGAGGCTCTTCAGCTGACAGGGGCAACGATTACCAATGACGGGTGGTCTAATGTGCGTAGGCGCCCTCTGTTAAATATGCTCGTTATCTCTCCGAAGGGGGAAATGTTCCTCAAGGCGGTTGATACGGGGGGTGAGACAAAGGACGCTGCTTATATTGCTGGACAGCTGATTGATTGCATCCGGGAAGTTGGTGCAGACAGCATCATCCAAGTTGTTACAGACAGTGCGACAGTCTGCAAAGTTGCTGGCAGGCTGGTTGAGCAAGAGTTCTCTTGGATAACGTGGACGCCGTGCACCCCACATAGTCTGGACCTGCTACTTGAAGATGTGGGGAAGCTACCATGGGTTGCAGAGGTGGTTGTAGAGGCAAAGGCGGTGGTGAAATTCATCACAAATCACCGCCAGAGTCAGGTGCTGTTTCGCGGGAAGTCTACGCTGGATCTGCTGAAGCCGGGGGACACGTGCTTTGCCACCAACTTCATCATGTTGGACCGCATGCTGGAGGTGAGAGAGGTGTTGCAAGAGCTGGTTGTCGGCCGGGAGTGGAGGGAGTGGAACGGGAAGTCCAATCATTCGGATGACGGGGACAAAGTGAGGGACTGTGTCTTGCGGAGTGGATTCTGGAAAAACCTAGAAGAGGTGCTAGCATTGACAAAGGGGACGGTGGCTCTGCTGCGGGAGTGCAATCGGGGGGTGCCAATCGCAAGAAAGGTCTACGTGGCAATGTTCAATTGCGGACAGGAACTGGAGGCCCTGAGGGACGGCACCTCGGAGTACTGTCCTGGGATCAAGGTCTCTGCTCAGAAGTATGCACAAGTGCATGCAATCTGGGAGAAGCGTTGGGAGATGCTGCACGGCGACATGCATGCCGCTGGGTATGTTCTTGACTCGGAGTATCAATCTCCAGATAACGGGCAGCATAGCAACGTAGAAGTGATGCGAGGGTTTCACAACATTGTTGAGAAGCTTTTGCCTGACGTTGAGGATTAGGTCAAGGCAATCGAACAACTAACTAAGTACAGGAACTCGGAGGGAGAGTTTGGCCGCCCGTTCGTTAAGGCAAGTGCTAAGAAGTTGCTAGGCTGGAAGTGGTGGGTGGAATTTGGCTCAGAATGCCCCGAGCTGCAGAGCGTGGTGCAGAAGGTGCTAAGCCAAATCTCATGCGCGTTTGTGTGCGAGAGAAACTGGAGCACCTACGACTTTATCCATAACAAAAAGCGCAATCGTCTGCGACCAGACAGGGCAAACGATCTGGTGGAGGTGTTCTCTAACCTGCGTCTGATCAGCAAGGTGAACAACATCAAGTATGAGGAGCAGATGGTGGCATGGGACAGTGGAGAGGAGGAATTGGAGGAAGAGTGAAGCACGGGTGAGCTTGGCAAAATATTGGATTGTGTCATTTTTTTTGTGAATCTGGTGTGCTGGAGCTCAAGAAAGTTTTAAAGCTATTAGATTTTGCAGTCGGGTCAAAAAAAAATTTAGTTTGTGTAGTCCAATCAGATCTGGTATGCAGCTCAACTAATTCCGATGCGAGGTTTGACTGCATGCATTTGTTTCTTGAATATTTTTGGGTGGTATGATGTCGAATATGCTTGGTGGTAAAATGAGGATAGGATGATTTGTCCATCCAGGATAGAAGTCTGATAATGTTTTAAAGTTGATCAACAATATAAAAGCTTGAGGAAGATTCGTTCAGCATTTGCTAGAGAGTGACTTCATTGGTATCTGCTGTCCTGCCGAATCTGCTTGATGGTAAAGTTAGGACAGGTTGATTTGTCCATCCAGGATACAAGCCTAATAATGTAAGCCTAACATGCCCACGAATGTTTACCGAATGTTCACCAGTTGATCTATAAAATTTGTTAAAATTCATGTTTCTTTGGGCTTCCATAACATTCCCGCACCAAGAATTTCATAACTATGAAATATATATAAAATTTCACCCAACTTTTGGCAATGTTATCTACTTATATACATTAATGAATTTCAAGTACAAAAAAAAGAAGTGTAGACAAAATGATTATCTGTTGAGTATAATAAGTGATTACATCTCCAAGATAAATTACACATCCCAAAATTCTATATTAAATTGAACTTTACATTATTTAGAAAAAGTTTATTACATAAAATTAGTTTTTAAACATATAAAAGTTGAAAATTGAACATAATTTATGCATTTTTCAAGACAACATGATAGAAATCAATGAAATAAACTATTTCATTAATTTTTTTTCCTCCATAAAATTTATCCATGCCTTTCATTATATAAAAATGAACACCTTTTGTTAAAGACACATTATCAAAATTTGTAATTTAAAAGGCCAAAAGCACATTTGAACCAAATGTGTAAATATGTGTAACAAATAATTTTAAAATATTAATTTCAACTCCTTTTACACTTTTAATCATCAATATGAATCTCCTTTCAAATTTTAAGAATGAATGGTGCACATTTGATAAACAAAAAGGACATTCAAATCTAAAAACATTATTTGACGACTGTGTTTTAAGTGTTTTATATGCATGAAAGGACTCTCAAAACTTAATGAAATGAGTTTAAATTTGTGGAAGACCAACATCATTAACAAATAAATATAATTGCAAAAAAAATAGTAATTTGAATAAATACATTACATAAACTTGTTTTTTAAAATGGACATCGTATAATTTCACGCTACATTTGACAAATGCTTTGACTCCTTTATTGTATTACTAAAAACCCAACGTTGTTGTTGGAAACAACACTTTAATTAAAAACAATTCTCCATACACACACAAAATACACATAGGCAATTGGAAACACAAACACACAAATTGGAGGAAATTAGAAACACACACACACACACAATTGGAACACAAATTGAAGGAAATTAAAAACAAAAACACACACACACACACTAAATTGGAAACACAAATTGGAAATGAAACCTACTTTATTTGCTGGGATTTTAGGACTTACCAATGGATGAACTGGAGACCTACTACAACTTGAACTTTTGTTGACATGTGGACCGTTAAACCTTACTTCATGTCCTATTCGAGTTGTTATTGCCACTTGATTTGTTACAAGTCTAGTTCGAATTGTTGTTGACACTCAATTTGTTGCAAGTCTTGCTCAAATTGATGTTGCCCTTCAACTTGCTACTGTAACTCATTGTCGTTGATTCGTTATTTGTTTGACAACTTGGTACACACCCACACATAAAGATCATGAACTTTGGAACTTGAAGATGAATTGCTAGAAAATTACCTATTCAACAACTTAATGCACAAATTAAAAGACTTGAACATTGGAAACACTAGAAACCAAACCATGAATTATTTGGATCATGAACTTGGAACACACTAGAAACTTGAGCAACATGAATGCAAACATGGAACACCTTGGAAACTTGAACACCATTACACCCACTCCTTGGAAATTTAAGCATGAACTTGAAGCACATTAAAAACCTAAAAACTTAAGCAAAAACTTGGAGCATGCTAGAAAATTGGAAACTTGAACATGAAATACTTGGGGCACATTGGAAACCTGAAAACTTGAACAAGAATTTAGAGCACATTAGGAACTTGGAAACGTTAACATGAACTTGAAGCACACTCGAATCATGGAAACCTAAGCACAACCTTGGAAACTTAAGCATGAACTACATGAAGCACATTTGAAAATTGAACATGAACCTTGGAACACATTAGAAATCTGAACATGAAGCTAAAATCTTGAGCGCAACCCTAGAAATTCGACACCTTGCACAATGATCTTTAGAAACAATTGCAATGATTTTAGGATTTAAGCTTTGATTTTAAGGTTTGGGTGATATTTATCCTAAATAATTTACCCGAGTTTGAGAACATATCCAAGGTTGCGAAACAAGTATATTTTTTCAGATTTATATGTTTTTGAATATGCATTGAATTAAGGCATATTGATTTTGAAAAAATAAGGTAAGATAAATAATATGCCTCATTTGTACCTGGTGGGTACATTCAGGTAAACGATATACCTGCATAACACTGGTCATGAGATCTCTTTTTCATAGTAACCCCTCTTTGGCAGGGTGCTGGGGATAGTGTGGACCATGGGAATGGCAGGGTATTAGGAAGAACACTAAAATATTGCAAGGGTTTAGGGTGAGCTGAAAACACACATCCATACATACAAATGCTGTGCAATTCGTATAAAGGTGTGAAGCAAGAAATCAATCCACTTGAAAGATGTGGATTTCTGTAACCAAAACCAAAACCCAACTACTGCATCAAGCAAAAGAGATTACTGTTACCTCTCTATAAATTATTCAAGTGTGTACAATCACAGCATCTCATAAAATTACAAGCTTGCGCAAGCATCTACCTCTAATCTTGTGCTCCAGATTGCTTACAAACTCGCAAAAGGGGAGGTGCGCAACAACATCCTACCCATCACCAGTTCCTTCACCATGTATATCTACCATGCATATGCGAGATATGGATATTTTTCTTTCTACACAAAGTGTTACGAGTTGGAAACTCCTTCTGGAAAAGATTGTAGTCATAGTACAAGCACTTACCTACATCCTATCCGTCACCAATTTCTTCATCATATATATCCACATGCATATGCAGGATGTGGGTGTTTTTCTTTCCACACAAGGTGCTGAGTTGGGTACTCTTTCTGGAAGGCATTGTAATCGTAGTACAGGTGCTCCCCTTGGTGGATATCTTGGATAGCAATGAGAAAGACTTGTGGCTCACCATCAACATCATACCGTACCCAATGCAAGTTCTGCTTCTTTTTCCCCTCCCTGGCATCATTATCATCAGCTTTTCTCTCAATATCAGTAAATTGTAATCTGCATTTGAGATCTGCATGACCATGCAGATCTCAAATGTTTTTAGCAATTTGCATGCTGGTGGGGTGATATGGGTTTAGGGTTTAGGCAACATCCTTTAGAAGATCACTACAATATTTGTTCCCTGTGGTATTGTAGATCACTACAATAGCTGATAAACTTTATAGCAAACTGTGCAACTTCTGTCATGTAGCTCAAGGGTGTTGACAGACTTATGGTGAGTGATTGTTAATGCCAGAGACAAATCGGGCAATGTTGCTGCACTTGTCTGGACATATAACAAGCTCTTCAGAAGGATCCTCTGTAAAGAGCAGCCCCATTATGCTGTTACCTGCATCATGTGTACAACAGTGTATAAAATCCACTTTGCCTGTGTACTCACAGATGATGGCCATGTCTTTTATAAGAGTATATGCTTCCACAACAAACCCACATCCTCCTCCCAGGGCACCTTCTTGATTTCAACTTTTTAACTTATCTCTCCTTTCACTTTCATTGTTTGCTGCTCTCATCAAGCCATTCTTCTCTCAATGACACTTTCTTTGACCACTTGAATCATCTCCCTCTGAAAATTGGACCTTCAAACATTGGCATTTTGGGGGCAAAGGTGACACAATTTTTCCCTAGGTTTCTATCAATTGCTAGAGAGGCATGCCATGTTGCAAAAATAATACAAAAACAAGGCCATCCCAATTACAAGGATCCAGTTATCTATGAAATTGGTGAGAAATTTCCCAGAAAAGCAATTTGACCATAACAGAACAATGAGTGCAGTCATAACTTTATGAGAGTTACTGAGAGTGACAGACCATCACCTTCATCAGTGGGTACTCATAGCAGTGACAATCTGCCTTGACTACCTAACCTATAACCTTCACCAGCTCCCAGTGGTGGTTGTAGATAGCATAAAATAATCAAGCCTTAATCTGGGCAAATCATTATACAAAATGTGCATCCTGAGTCTCTGTCACATTTCCAGAAGGAATGTGTGGAGGCTCCGTCATGATGTTGGATAGCACTCAAGAGACATAGCTGATAAAAAAATCGATAGTATCCACATTCAAGATGCAATGAGCTTTCAAGGAGACAAGAATTTAGAAGGATCAAATGTATATGGGATGAATCAATGGGTTAATTCAAAGCCAATTCAGGAGAGGGCAAATACATACCACCTGTGGCGAGAGTCATGTGTGACCATCAAGGGAGGCCATTCACCACGGCTGCACATTGCCTTACATGCTTCCATTGTGCCCTTGTCTTCCTTCCCCATAACCTGATGAGACCCAAATTCTTCCTGTCACTCTCTTTTCTTGCAGTGCACTTCATCTCATGTGTAATATAGTATGCTTCACAGAGGAGAAAAAGATACCAGTTTTATCAAACACCCAAATCAAGGAAGCAGAAGGGAATGACTAACCTGCATTCCGCCTTTCTCTAGCTTAGCATTGTTAGCCATTCGATGAGCTAAGCTGTATAACAACTTATCAATGAACACAACACCCACAGTAGTGAGGGCAGTAGCCAATGAGGCCATTTGTTCAAGCCGCCAATGAGGGTCAAAGCACAGGGTGTACAGCAACAACTGCCGGCTTTTCTTTTGCCTGCACAAGCTTAGACTTTGTCTATGCCGCTTCCGTACCTACCCACATCCTACCTCTGAAAACAAAAATACAGGAGATCTTAAGCATAGCTGAATCCTTCAGATTCAACTTTCCATGTAAAAAAGTAGCAGTTTTTGTTGTAGCCAACATCATGCCAAGTATGAGTGAATGGAGCATTACCTGGAGAAATTTGATATGGCTTTAGAATGCAAAAAAAGTCATTAATTTTCTTCTGCACCTTTGGAAATTCTGCATTCCAAGAAGAATGATGTAAAAGATCAAAAATGTGCATGCACAACCTGCCCTGTCATTAGGGCCACTGAAAAAAGTAGCTGGATTAATTGCATTACACTACTACCCTTACCCATTACACAGAAAACGTCTAAGTAATATTTTCAGATTCAAAGCCAAAAAGATCATATGATATCTGGTTGAATTGTATTGATTCATACCCATTTAAGAGATAAAGAAAAAGAGACTCAATTAGCCTTGCCTGTTGAAAAGCAGGCTTCAGTCTTGACCCAGTCCTAGCACTGTTGACCACTGAAACACATGAAACTTGAATTCATTTGTTGAGTATTATTTCATCTAGGAACTGTGGACTCAAACTTGTTTGCTTGATCATGGATTTGTGAGTATGATATTGAATCAAATTCATGAGAAGAAGCTTCAAGTTTCGTGAAGAGGACAAATGATTGGAGATAGGGCAAGTGCATACCACGAACAAGAGCAGCAGGAGAACAAAGAGGACAAAACCAGTCTCCAAGAGGCAGTGTCACAAGGACAGGGCAGAGACAGAAAATGTGAAACCCTTTGTCACAGCCATCACAGAATTTCTTGCTCATTGTTACTGTGTCCACATTTCTCACAAACCGTTCATTCATACTTGTCATCATATGAATCTGTGCAACTCTCTAATGTGGGACTCTCCTTGCAAATCCTTCAAACTTCTTCTCATCACTGCTAGCTGGTTGATGTGCTCCTGGTGAGCAGCAATTGTGCCACCCTGAGCAGCAGACAGTCACACGCTTCACCTTCTTCCCTCTCCCAAACTCCATGATCTCCATCACCTCTTCTTGCAATTGATCACTTTGCAATCGGAACCTTCAATTATCTCCTTGCTACAGTAAGGTCTACGGGAATCTTCTTCCCAGCTGGTTTTGTGCACAGAGCGTCCACCATGCTGAAAGACTGCAGCAATGCAATAAAACCGGGACGAATTCAGGAGAACATGTGGAGAATTGAAAGTGAAGCTCTGGCTTCTCTGTTACAGCACTAACCGAGAACCGAACTGCAATGCACAGTCTCTCCAGGCCTAGAGGTTCTTTGCCATTACAATCTCTAAATAGAAAAAACCGCAAACCTCATATCCTCAGGAAGCACAAATGGACGCTGAGTCGAATACCAACGAACTAACAAGGGTAGAAGAAGGCAAGTATGAAAACGCGCATAAAAACTCCAGAGAAAAAAACCTTGTAGAGTCGAAAAGGAAGTGAAAAGACAAACGAAATCGAACACGCCAGAACAAGACAGCCATCGCATAGCAAGAAGCAGCGTATAGAATTGCAGCGATGAGGAGCACAGCATCCCACGTAATGAGAAGCAGAAAACAACCAGAAAATGAGTCTAATTACAGGCCAAAAAAGTTTGCAGAGTCGGAAAGGAAATGAAAGATAACCAAAACCAAACACGCCAGAACAAGACAAGCATCGCATAGAATCGCAGCGATGAGCACCGCATGTGATGTAACGAGGAGCAGAAAACAACCAGAAAAAGGCCAATTTATAGACCAAAAAACCTGGCAGAACCAGAAAAGAAATGAAAAGACAACCGAAATCAAACGTGCCAGAACAAGAAAACCAACCGCAAAGCAAGCATCGCATAGAATGACAGCGATGAGGAGGACCGCATCCGATATATTGAGAAGCAGAAAACAACGAAAGAAAGGCGAATTATAATCCAAAAATGAACGCAAAAGAAAGCTGAAAGCTTACCAGAAATTCGACAAGAGACGTCCGCCACTCGCAGCAGCAGCATGAGCAGACGATGCAAGAGCGATCGGCAACAGCAACAGATCGGAGGAGAAGGAGATGCAGAGAAGCTCTTGCTGTTGTGGGTTGCGAAGAGCTCGACACTTCCCGCGAGTGTAACAAACGAACGAAGCTTCCCGCTCTTCTTTCGTGGGCTTGTGACCGTTCCCCCCCCCCAGGCCCTTTCCATGTGTACCCGCGCGCTCAGTGGACCGGTGACGCGTCTCGTGCTCAATGACGGTCAGTCGCTTTTTTGCCCGTGATCCAACGGGCAGTTTTAAAAACACAGTTTACTTACATTATTCAAAGAACACGTCTCTCCAAGCTTTTCTTCAAATGCATTCTCTGGAAAAAAAAAAAAAATTAAAAAAAAATCACCAAAAAAATGATTTCTCTGATAAAATGCATACAATTGCACCCAGTGATTTTCTGAAAAAAAAAAATCGCCAAAAAATCCAAATAAAATGGTTCTAACATGTCAAAATATACAAAGAATCCAAAAAAAAATTATACTTCCTTTCTTACGAATTGCCAAGTTCACTTGTGGATGATGAGCAACCCACCTACCTCACAAATTTGAAAAAAAAAAAAAAAAGTTATATCCACGAATAACTAGTGTGATGTTGGCCCAAGTGTGAACTCAATACCCAATTAGTCTAATTTTTATTGAATTTATAGTGTGAAAATTACTCAAAATTAACTTCTCCTACCTTATAATTATAGGTCTAAAATGTATTAAATCATTTCCATAAAATCCTACTCATTGAACACATTTCAACAATATCAAAAGTGTGCCTCAATTTTTTATTTTTCTTAAATTACTTTTGATTTCACACAATTTTTAATGACAAAATTGTCCAATTATTTCATAACTCTTGCATTTTAAAGTTTAAATATTATAAAGTCATCCATGCTTGTCAAAGAGTTTTTCCAACGATATAAAGAACAAGTTGGGGGCGCCATTGTTTGGGAGAAATCTCAACATGACAAACACAACTAACTAACTAACTACCTTCCTTAATAGATAGATGCTTCCTCTATGTGCATTGTGGACTCACCTTACACCTACATAAGCATGGGATGCAAGGTAGGTGTGAGGTGTTTCACATTTTGTGTGAGGTGCAAAGCATTTCTACACCCAAGGATTGGCCACCTTGCCTAGTTGTGTTGTGATTTACGAAAGTCTAGTTCATAGTTAGCCTAGTTCATAGTTGGCCTTACATTGGGTTAACAATTACTACCGTGCTTTGCATGAATGTCTAGTTCATGGTTGGCCTTACATTGGGTTAACGATCAATACCTCACTTTGTCATGTGATTTTGTCATTAGCTATGAATGTCTAGCTCATGGCTAGCCTTACATTGGGTTAACAATTACCACCTTGCTTTGCATGAATGTCTAGTTCATGGTTGGCCTTACATTGGGTTAACGATCAATACCTCACTTTGTCATGTGATTTTGTCATTAGCTATGAATGTCTAGCTCATGGCTAGCCTTACATTGGGTTAACAATTACCACCTTGCTTTGCATGAATGTCTAGTTCATGGTTGGCCTTACATTGGGTTAACGATCAATACCTCACTTTGTCATGTGATTTTGTCATTATCTATGAATGTCTAGTTCATGGCTAGCCTTACATTGGGTTAACAATTACCACCTCATTTTGTCATGTGGTTTTGTCATCATCTATGAATGGCTCGTTTGTGGTTAGCTTTACATTAAGTTAATAATTAACACTTGACTTTGTCATGTGATTTTGTCATCATCTATGAATGTCTAGTTCATGTTCAAGGTTTACATTGAGTTAACAATTAACAACTTACAAAAGAAAGACATTCCCAAAGTTGGAGTGATGAAGTTTATCTACAAGTCATCTAGGATCCTTATATTGGGAATGCCCCTCCCCCCCCCCAACTTAGGGCATTGTGCCACACTAATTCATGGAAAATTTTCCTTGGAACCCAAAAAATAATAATAATGCAATGAATCCTTATGTCTATAGCAAAGGTTTTGTTTTCCCCAAAATTCTCA
>Ga0209208_10000184_pt1 | contig 72291 bp, 52 predicted proteins | sample S1TSphfallax_3_FD_187694 | JGI IMG/M metagenome (GOLD analysis project Ga0209208, IMG submission 187694) | Host-associated microbial communities from peat moss isolated from Minnesota, USA - S1T2_Fd - Sphagnum fallax MG (SPAdes) (version 2) | ecosystem: Host-associated > Plants > Peat moss >... | reverse complement strand
AGAGATGCAGTCACCAGTGCCTAGTTTACATGTTTTGTCAATAGTGATAGGAAGTGGGCCCGGATGTGCCGTGTGGCAACTCCAATGGTGGGGTTTGTGCATTGAAAGGGCATTGGACAAAGCTCATTAAGGGGTGATTAGCACCCCGCATTTAGGCAAGTGGAATTCTCAGCAAGATGCTAAATACCCTGCATTCAGCACTATCCAATGCCCTTTTTAAGCCTGACAGTGCAACCCCATGGAAAACCATGTGGTTCTACCACATTGTTTAACTTTTTGATTGTAGGAGTTATGTAAATAAAAAAGAAATCGAACTTCCACAGTGCCTAACTCTATGCCAATGGTTGGTAACATATTCTATGCTTGGGAGGTTCTGATTTCAAATGCTAAACTACAATAATTCACGCAAAATTAAAATATGAAGAACATTGACAATTTCTTTTGCTGAATAAAAGAACATGTAGAACCATGTTATAAGGTTTTATGCAAAACCATGCAAGGCTGAAAAACATGTGCAAGAAGACAAGAAAAACATGCGCTGGACAAAGCTCGAGGGGGGGTATTTAGTGTCTCATCAATTCTCATGTTCATGTCAAGAGAATAACTTTTTGCTATGCATGGTTTGCTATCCAAAACCAAATTTCAAAACCAGCACCTTTCCACCATTGGGAATGAGGATACCAACCATTAGCATGATGAAACCCTACCAATCATAAATAAACCAAAGCACCCAAAAGACGGGCAATTCAAAGAACAAAATGGAAGGACCCAGGTCCAAGAAGACAAAAGAACCACCTAAGAGGTGGAACCACAAGAAAACAATGTATGGTAATAACAACACTGATTAAAAACAATGTTGTTTCCTTATTTCACCTATAAATGAGGTCCAACCAATCAAACCCTACATTAAAACAATGTGACTTTACACAATGTGCTGCGTTCCCATCCATACAAAGCTCATTGGGCGGGTATTCAGTGTCTTTCATTGTTTGGTAGACTATGGACCAATGTTGGTCAGTTAATGAATCCACATATGACGAGAGGATAACGAGAGGATATAATGTCATCAAACATGGACCAATCATTGTGGTTGATCAACTTGAAACAATCTTTTCCTTTTTCAAAATCTTTCGACACCCACAATATCTTACATGTCCTTAAAAGAATTGAAATCATTTTCACACCTGTGTGGTATAAATGTGAAAATGCTAAAAACAACCTTGAAATAAGTGGGTATTATTGAACCAGGTCCAGCAATTTCAGTACGTGCTACTATTGACCCTATAGTTAAAGGGTGACTTTGTGTGTACATTAGTTTCTGCTCGCGATGTTCTTCTTTTCCTCAAGGTCAGGGATTGTGAAAATCACCCACTTGTACAAAAATGTTGGGAAAGTTCACCTCCTAGCAAGCTGGGGGATGTTCATGAACTTGGGCCCCGGGAAGGTACAATGATTTTTCTAAGAGAGATACATGGAGCAACAAATAAAACTGGTCCCAGCTTTCAACCCTTTTTCCCTCTGTCAAGGAATTGAAAACATGATTTGGACTTCTGGCATCAAATCTTGATGGTTGGTTCTAGAGACTTACTTTGAAAGAACTGGGATAGAATTGGCATCCCTGGATCTGGGAAAAAAAAACAGAAAAAGGAAAAAGCAAGAAAACTCCCTTTTAACTCTCTTCAGGGTTTTAGAAAAAAATTTATTGCAGGATACAAAATGGAGACATTGCAAGATGTCTCATTTTCCAGGAAAACATGCTTGCTGTCGGTAGGATTTATGATTCATATACCCTTAGAAGCAACAATCTGGCTCTGGAGCAATCTTCCTTGAAAGTTGCTTGAGTTTTGTGAGTTTTGAGCATCTGAAAGAGAAAATTGCTGAGTCGGTCACTAAGTCATTATTTTTTTCTGTTCTGTAAGTGATGATAAACAAACCATGGTCATCTTCTGAACTGGACAATGAAAAGGTGTGTCATTGCACTGTAGATATTATCTGGCAATAATCCATAATACAGTTTAGCCAAATTTCACTACAAATAGGATATGAAAATAAAAGAAGTTCAAGGTTCCTTCATAAATTTGGATACATGCTAGAACCCAGTAGAGAAATCGTGAAATACTTCAGAAAATTACTGTTAAATGTGATGACTAGAAAACCAAAAAAATGCATATTTTGAGCCATTTGGAAATTTCTCTTAGCCAAATTGCTAAATTTAGCCAGAAAAAAAATGGTTGACTCTCTGTGTGTAGTGTAGGGTTACATTATAAAAAGATCCCTGTCCTTTCACATTTGGTGATCTTGGCCAATGTCTATTTGTGGTCCTAGACAACGTAAAGGAATGCTGGTGGGGCTAAAAACCATACCCAACTTTAACTTTGTGAGCTAACATCACCTCATCAATTGTTGTGCCTTGTGATACGGAGAAATTCCATAAGACTTTTTACCTCATAAGAAGGGATTCAGCCCAAAAAGGATGGGACTTTTACTTTGTATTGGTGGTAACTTTGTGTCCAACAGCCATGGCCCATGATCACCTCATTTCAAAGCTTGTAAGTATTTGTGATAGCCAAGAATTTTGGAAAGAGCTTTTGAGTGTTAAAATGGTGTCCCAAGGCCAGCCCAAAAGGAATGGCACGTCTGTTTTTATTGGTGACATTGCCTCCAAGAGCCAACCCACTCAAGAGACCAAAAACTACACTAGTGCAATGACTTAAATGTAACTTGGTCTCCAATGCAAGTTTGGGAATGCATGTTATTATTGATAATCAGTGTTCTTTTAGTATTCAGTATTTTATATACCAGTCTGGTCCTGATATATGGGTCTTGCAAAAGAGAAATATCAGTCCAATTTTAGTACCACAGAATTTTCAAAAAGCAAGTCACAACCTGGTATACCTAATGCTTACACTAGGAGTTGGCGATGCAATGGTATCAATAATCATATATTTATAATTGTGCCAGCTACAATATGCAATGATGGCATAGCATATTGAATTTTCTTAATACCAATTCCTTCAACTCAGTTTCAACAATAGTTAAATAGTTCAAAGGAGGTTGAATCCTCACACAGTGTTCCTCTGCTTTTCAAGCTCAAAGAACATTCGTAGCTCTCCACCTAGAGCTTCCAACACCACAAAAATAAAGGAATGAGGAAGATATGGGGTGTTTGGTGTAAGGGGGTTTAGTGTTTGGTTATGGGTAAGTTAAAATAAATTTGACCTAAGATTTCGAGCTTAAAATCTTTGATAACTGCATTTTGTCTTTATAGTACAAAGAAGTTTTGTAAAGCCATAGTTGGTGCACCCATTAAGCTTTAAATCACTCAAAATAGACTAAAAATGAGGAAGAACTAAAGAATCATCTAAAGTTATTTTTTCAGAAGATTTGAAGTGAATTATCATTCATCCTCTTCCTGTGTTTTCTATGTTGTTCTTTTATTTCAAACATTCAAATTGTTTTTGTAAAATCCTCCAATTTTCAAGTCCAATGACACAAAAATTACTCAATTTGGTGAAAGAATGAGGAAAATACTGAAAAATGTTTAGTGATGGGTATGTGTTTGGTGATGGGTAGTTCTATCCTAGCTTTATGACAAAGTGATAATTCAAACACAATATGAAATCAAAGACAAAACTTTATTTTTAACATCATAGATTCAACAAAAAAATGTGTGCAAGAATTTCTTTCATTGTAATTTTATGAAATACCTGTGTTGTTCCCCTTTGTTTAAATGTTTGCAAAATTTGATGGTGTTGAATTGTCATCTTACAACTCTTTGTGTTGTTGAAGGCTTCAATTACTTTCATTTGATTGATTCATTTTTGTTTTAGTATACGGTTTAGGGTTTTGGTAGTCATGGTAATTTGACATTGCCAATCGTGATGAAAATGATGATTTGACATTTTATAACTCACTTTCAAAAGGTTAAAATTGCATTCATTATCATGTAACCTTTTGGGTTGTTGGAGATATTTTTTGTGATTTCATGGATCTATAACCGGTCATGCTCAATCCACCCAAGTTTGAACATGTAGTGTGTTTGTTGAAAACATAGGATTCAACCTTGCCCTAAATGTAGAAATTGTTAGTGTGATTTAAAATCAAGTCATGTTGAATTTGATGTTTTTTGTTCAATTGTAGGCATAAATTTGAAAAATGGGATCACTATGAAAAGTAATGTTGATGAACTTGAATTGGCTAAATAGTAATGGAAAGAGGATTTTTTTTTCTTTCAATGTTCTGTTAGGACCAAAATTTGCATCATTGATGCTTACAACCTATTATGCCAAGATCTATGTCTCTTATGGTCCTAAATGTGAACAAGTACCCTAATTAATCACAAAGCCAAATTCATGTTTTTCTTGGATGATGTAGCGAAATGAAGAGGTTAACTTATAACTACATTTATGGGCATTTTGTTGAGGCTAGATTCTTATGTTTCAAGGAGTTAGTTTCCATAAATTTTTTATATTTTATTTTAGGCTCAATAAACTTTTTAGTGGCATAGAAACCCTAAATCCACACATACACAGTCAATAGTTACATCACATTTAACCAAACAAAAGATTGAATGTAGGTCCTTGTCATTGAGTTAGTTTTCACCAGTGATAACACTTTGTTATCTACATTGTGGGGTTGAATGCAAAATTGTTTGCAAAGGCTTTTAAGTTCTCATGATCTTGAAGGTGTAATGTGTGGTGGTTTTGGTTTGGGATAATGGTTGTGAAGAGCAAACTTTGTTCTTTTTTTTTGTTCACATTTTACATTTTTACATTTGTGCTATGGGTTTACGTGTGGTAAAACACTGCAACTTTCAAGGTCTCTTAATTGAAAAGGTGTTTTACTATTTGCATTTTCATTCCATTTTTGGTTTGTGATAGTGTTTGTGAAGAACCAACCTTACTCCTTATTCTTTTGAGTTGCATATCAACTATTAGTTTTGATTATCACCTTTAGTTTTACCTTAAATACTAGGCTATGGAGCTAATGGTGGTCGAAGTTGAAAATGCATTTTGAACTAGTAATATTTAAGGTGTGTTGTTTATGCTTTGCATGGACTTTTTTCAAAGTTGGTTGTTATGTTACCATTATGTTGATTTGCAATATTTGTAGCTAGGACTTGCATTATAATTTGTTATGTAATGCATTTTGACAAATTTGGGTTACACACTATGGCTATCACTTTTTCTTAACTTTTATTTTTAACTTTAATAATGATGAAATGTAGGTTTGGATGTCTATCCAAGGCATTTGTGTTTGATACTAGTGCACATAAAGGGGCTATGTGGGCAAAAGGAAGGTGATACAAGATGGTTACCATTGTTTGTTTTTTCATTATATACTTTTGGGGAAATATTATGGTTATTCTTCCTTTTGTTTGTTGTTAAATTCCAATGCATAGTGAGGTTTAGGGTTTGAGAGGTGACCTCTTGGTATGTAGGGGATGAAAATTTGTTTTGCCCATTTTCTTTCTGGATTGTGCCATGTTGAAAGCTTATAATATTGGATTATTGTGCCATGTTGAAAACTTACATTGGACTATTGTTTTGAACTTGGTGTTAACCAACTTAGATGCCTAAGTATGAATGGAAATGTTTAGACTATTGAAGTTCTTGTCATTACTTATAAATGTTTAATGATGATTGTAGTTTTCTTTAATTATAAGTAAACCAAAAGAAAGCGGAATGTTGTTTCTTGTAATTTTTTGTTTTGTTTAACTTATGTTTTATGATTACTACCAACATTACAAAAGGCATTGGTTTTTTCAACCATTTTAAGTTTAGTAGTTACTACCAACAACACAAAAGACATTGATGCTTTCAGTTTTGTATTTTGAAGTGGCTACCAACACCACAAAAGGTAAAAAGTTCTTAATTAGTTTCTACTTTTAAGGTTCCAAATGCAATGGGTTGAGCTAGTTGAACTTGGTAGTAAGTTAAAACAATTAAATTGTGGTCCATATGTGTATTTTGTGTATGGGTGTGTTGATATTTTTGTTTATTACTTTCAAATGTATAGTGATGATTATAAGTTCATATAATTGGTAGCAAGTTAGACTTGGAAATTGTTAAAAATTTCGAATGATATTTTTTTATGTTGGTAGGGTGAAGCAAACTGTAATAAGCAATGTTTTAGTGTAGATTTTAGACATTCATCTAGATTGACTTTATAGCAACTTGCCTAGAAACTTACATATTCAATGTAAGTGTTCCCATTTGACCAATTCATGGGCGTCTTTTAAATTTAGATTTAAGTTCAATTTTATAAAATGAACATTGACATTTGATTTATGATGATACTTTTATAGATTAGGTCATTCTTTTGACCACATTAAGTGTTTTCATTTTGGTCATGATCATATAATGTGTTATAGTAATGACTTAAATCTTTGTTGAATATTATAGCATGAAAGGGGTTGAATCCGCATCATCAAATTCATTTAGGGACACAAAGGCAAGCTTCCTATGAGGTTGAAGAATCTGAAAAATCAAAGTCAAAATCTTTATCAAACAAATCAAATTTTTTTTCCCACACCTATCAAAAGCTTGGTGGCTAAATTTGCTAGAAAAAAAAGGTAAAAAATTGGAAGTTGATCTATGATAACTTTGTCATGTGTAGCCCAAGAAAAAAAATCCAAGCACACTAAAAGGCATAGCAAGGAAGGGGATGCCTTTCAAGTGCCAACATGATGCATGTTTGGTCCTCACGGATCCTAGGCCCCATATTCACTGTTTGTAAAGGAAAAGGTCAGGGTAGGATACATGCACGTGATGATGAAGGGCTACATATGCGAAAAAAAAGTTCTAGTGATGATAGAAAGGCATGGTAAAGAGCTAAAAAAACACAAGAGGAAAAAAAGGAGACACAAAAAAAATTTGGGAAAAAAAGGGAAATCATAAAAACTATCAAGCATGGTGTTGTTCATGGGGTCTTAGATGCCATAACATTATTTGATGAGATGATTTAAACCCTTAGCAATAGATTTTTAAATTATTCAATTATAGACATCAATAAACAAAACCCAAAAAACATTAAGTAATACATTTTTGGATTATTCAATTATAGACATCAATGAGCAAAGTCTAAAAAACATTGAACATATTAGAGAAACCTTTAACAACGAGTTTGAATGGGATGGGCCTCTCATGGCTTTCCAGGAGTTGAAAACATGACTAGCCTCGGCCTCTCATGGCTTTCCAGGACTTGAAAACATGACTAGCCTCTTGCATGAAATGAAAAAGGTCAAAACTAAAGAAATCATGTGGGTTTTATGATCCCCTACATGTGCCTCCCACATATATCAAGACTTGTGAATGGGAAAATTGGAAGCTTGTTCAGTCAACTAATAAGAAGTCCATTGAAAAAACTTCAATGAGTTCTTTGCCACCTTTCATATACAAGTTTTGTTGTTTGTTGGGGTGCAACTACCCATTTTCAAGAGTGTTAATTCTTATTTCATGACTTGGGTGGTGTGCTTTGTGGGAAGTGAATGACTTAAGCTCGAGACCTTGTCCATCACGCTAATAGGCATGTGAAACGTGGATATGCCCTAGGACTTTCATAAAATTGGTATGTATATTTTATTCAATAGGTATATTTGACAATTTTCAAATGAGCACATGGGTTGAACAGGCAATAATTAAAACTTTTGCAGAGGGAGGGAAAAACACAGCCACCATCACTGACTGAAATGGTAAAAAGTGAAACATTTGACTTAAAATCAATTTGTTTCATCCTCCTAGTGTTAGAAGCATATTTTTAAATAGATGGCCTTGATTGTCTTTTTCACACTTCTTCTTGTCTCTTTCACATTGTAGAAAGGGTCAAGCATGAAAATCACATAGCCAAAACCAATGTCGAGTCTGTGCTTACATTGATTTATAATTAGAATTGGTGAATTCAAATGTGCAAACAAACGGATGCTGTCCATTTTTTCCCAAAAAAAATTGAAACAAACAAATGTGCCCTATTATAGTACTCAAGGGTGCATGTTGGCTAAATTCACATGTAAAGCATGTGCTTCATCTTGATTCATACCATGTTCAGACTCAGATGTGTGTTCTGCGGTTCTTCCTTTTTATGCTCAACAAATCAATGCTACATGAAAGTGCAACAATATAAAGTGAGAGGCAATTTGAACCGACTAATTGATGTTTTCCTCCCCTCTCCTCTACCGACATGCTTCTTGCGACTGGAGGGGGGTTGAATACTTGACTTTTTTTCCACACCTCTTTCTTGGGTCCCTGGTTGTGGGTTTCTGTTTTCTGGCCCGGTCACCAGTCCTTTCCTTTCCTTCTTTGTTCTCCCTCTCCTTAAATGATTTATGTGATGTGCCACACTTATTAGACAATCTGGGGGCAGTTAAATTTTTGTTGCCATCTCGATAGTTTAAATTATTTTATTTTATTTCATTTTGGTACTATGATTTGATTTTCATAGCACAGAGAAACTTGGTCCACCCAATCTTGATTTTTTTAAAAAATCCTAAACCATCAATATGGTGGCCAATATTTAGTCATCACATGTTGATTTTTAAAAAATTTATTATTATTATTTTTTTTTTGTGATTGAATTTTGGGTCACCATATGAAACGTTTTTTTAAACCATTGATCAAAGTTCTTGTCTATGTATAGTCCAACACTAAACAACATGACATGGGGATGATCTCAAATGAAAAATGCTAAACACCCCAACAAGCTTTGTCCCATGCATTTTTTGGCCAACAATGCTCAATCCTACACAAAACCATGTGGTTGGATTGTAGGGTTTGATTGGTTTGAGTTTACTTTTACATTTCTAAATTTTAATTTTAATTTTTCAAAGCAGAAAACTATGTTGAATGTAGGAATAGTCTTTCTTTTGAAATATTGGTTTGAGATCAAAACATGTAAAATACTAATTTAAAAAAAAATCTTTGTAGAACACAGAGAATAAGCATAATCATGCTCAATGGGTTCTATGCAAAACCATAAAAGGTGAAAAAAAGACAAGCCTGGAAATGTAATGGACAAAATTCATTCTAGGCATATTGTCACGTACATTAAGCAATATAAGTTTTTTAGAGATATTTTTAAAATACTTTTCAAAAATATGCATAATAGTTTTTAAAAGATCTAAAATTAGTAGAATTTTTTAGAAGGATAATTATAATTTATTTTAGAAGATATAATTAACATAGGCTTTTTATTTAAAAAATTAACATTAGGTCTTTTACTAAAAAGTTGATGGAAATTTTAAAAGATGTAATTGGTGAATTTTTAAAAAGAGGATATTCAATAAAAGATTATTAAAAAACAATTGATAATATTTAAAAAAACAGTTGATGAATTTATAATACAATTCCATTGGAGAGTGTAAATAATAGTTTGGAAGGCATCATCCTTGAATTTTTCCAACACAAGTTGTGACCCTTGTATTCTTATTTCATTTCATGCTTAATTTGTGTCATGTCTTGTTCAAATAATAAAATCATTTTATTTTTTTTATTTTATCAATTTCATATGATCTTTTTCAACTTGTGTCATTATATTATATTTCATAAATATTTTAGTGTGTCCCCTTCAAATTTTGTATGGAATATTGTTAATTTATATATTTCATGTTTTTAGAAAATTTCATAAAACCTGTAAATTGATATCGATTAAAATATATATATATATATTTCAATGTGGTAATGCAACCACAATTGGGAACATCCTTAGATAGATTCTACTTACTTGATAATTTTGTATAGGACCATGAAACCAATAGTCAATAACAAAACTATTGTGACCTATTCCCAAAAACAAATTGGGCAAAATTTGACAACTCTTCTATGGAAAAAAGTTTCATAAAAAAATTGGAATTATTGTTGCCTTTTGACAAATTTTCACTCACAAAAATTGAATGGCACCAACTACTATTGGTCAATTATGGGGTTTTTCATAATTAACCAAGTAAGTTATGTACCTATTTCTTATTTTCAAACAACAAGGTATCAATATCTTTTTTTTGGGGAAAATTTAGATTTATCAATTATCAATTTCACTGTCAAAATAATACCCTAATTATCAATTACTCAGTTGCTTTTAGGTAATAACCACCAATTATGCAGAAGGGTTGGTTTTTAAATACCTAGATGGAGAACTATTGATTATACTACTTATGTAAGGTAGGTTATAGGGTTTATTTTTATTTTTATTTCATTTTATCATAAACATGTTTAGGGTTTTAGGACTGGTAACTTAACCAGATGAAATTCCAATCATCCAAGTAGATTATTAAGTTTTAAAAATGCAGTAGATAGCCCATAAGGGTCTTGCTGGTTCTTGGAATGACATGTACCTGCGAGTAAGTTATATATTGATTCTTAATAAAAACAAATAATCAACTATGGTAATAGGTTATCAATACCCAAGTTGATAACCAGGTGTTTTCTCAATAACTAACCAATGTGAGTACTTAAATGGCTAGTATTCTTTCTAGGAAAGAGACGATTTGCAAAAAAATGTTTCCTTTCATTTTGAAAAGATTACCCACCAATTTATTCATCTTATAGATGAGAAGATTTGCAATGGAAGGTCTTTGAAAATGATCTTTTAATCTTTTGCATCACCTCTTTGCTCTCACAAGTCTGAAAAGGATTTGTGTGCACGTGCTTCAAAAGTGCTGCACTCATAATTAAAAAGCTCTACTGTAGTAACTTGCGTCGATAAAGTGGATCAAAAGTTGGTCCAGTTCTCCAATGGGAGCACGGAAGGTCAATTGGTGCGAAACATTCCGTCAAGAAACTTGATAAGTCTATGGTGGAACAAAATTGTCAACATATATGCATTTCCAAAGGAAGGCAATATCCCTATTTGTGAAGAGAAAGTCAATTTGTAGAGTCAGAAGTTCATACTCCGCAAACTCAGAGTCAGAAAGAAGTCAATTACACCTCAGAATGGGCCCAACTACCTCTCGATGTTCTACCTGGGCCGCGACTCACCCCCCAATTCTCACTTCTGACTACAGGTTGTTAGTAGTTAAACCTTCTTCCCAATAGCAACATTTCGGAATGACCGGAGAAGCTTGACCATGTTATCAAAACCTTACCTGGGTCTGCTATACTAGATCATTATCAGGTCTAATTTCAAAACTGACCATTATGCACAACAATTTGATATTATTAAAAAATAATTGAGGAAATTGATAAACATGGTATTGCTGAAACAAACAAATTGATAATAGGTGAGTCTCAAAAAAATAAAAAAATTGATCATTTGATGCCTTGTTTGAGAGACAAATACCTTGACCTGTCAGTTATAAAAAGAAAAAGAAAGAACCCACTAATATTGGTTTTGTCCCACCAACATTGGTTTTCTCATGGTGCTAGTTCACCCAAGGAGGTACTTTAGTGACAACTTACAAAGATACATCTCAGGTTGAACAGGCACATGTGATCCACCTCGCATGCGGGGTTGCCATTCTTTTTCATTCCTAGAAAAAAAAACCTATAATTTGGGCAATTCACCCCAAATTGATTAACAATTCAAAAGGACTTTTAAACAACATCCAATAAATTGATTCATATTCCTTTTTTCTTTATAATATCTACATACTCTATTTGTATGAACACACCCAAAAAAAAAAACACAACATTTTAGTCATAATATTCTAAACATTTTGAGAGTCCAAAATTTTCCTTTCAAGTACAGGTATTAACCTCTGGAGGGTGACCAATATAGGGCATGTGGCAAAAAACTAACCCTATACTAAGTAACAATTTCAACATGATTTAGACCACCCATCTACATTTCCCCATGAATTCATATCTTGGAATTTTCATTCCTTCTCCCCTGGCCAGGGACTTTCAGAGAAAGCCATTATCTGCTGGGAACTTCGTGGTATGCTCGTGCACTAGACAGTCTTGGTTAATAGATGTGAACAATATATATTCTACCACAGGAATCATGATCTGCACTAGTAGAAGATGCAATCTTCACGAACTTGTGTGCATGATTCATGTATGCACAGAGAGAGAGAGAGAGAGAGAGAGAGAGAGAGATCACTAGCTGGGGTTCAAAAGAATCTGATGGGGAGCTCCAGAAGATTTTACTAACAACAGTTTGCTTTTGCTGAACTAGCTAGTTCAATCTACTGGCTTATAATTTCAACCATTTAATTTTATGCTTTGGGTTCGTGTATGATTTATATAACATTGATCTGCAAGATCAGTTGCTGGTGCATCTAATCTTGCTGTTGAAATTGGGACTGAATTTGATTAATTCATTTGCATCCATTGTTGTTGTTGTGGACTGTTCAGATTGCGACTGAATTTGATTAATTCATTTGCATCCAGTGTTGTTGTTGACGGTTCACATTACCACTGAATTTGATTAATTCATTTGCATCCAGTGTTGTTGTTGACGGTTCACATTACCACTGAATTTGATTAATTCACTTGGTTTTTAGAATTCATGTGCTAGTGTGATTTTTGAATATTCTTCTTTCATTGTTATAAGTAGTCTACAACTGGATGGCCCATGATGAGATTTGCAAGCTTCTTCTTCTTCCACTTGTGTTTGGTAATTAGATGCAGTCGGGAGTACTAATCAGCCCGTGAGTTCTAGATCAGCAGCCTGAAATCATTCTGTAGTGGCACTTATCATAATTCCTAGCAAACAAGAGATTACATTGCATAGAAGAACCTAATGTTTTGAAAAGAGTTTTAAGTACTTTACAAGACAGCTGACGATCCGGTTCATGTTTCACATCTAATTGCAAAGCTAAATAGGTCCCGCTGAAAAGGGTATTCTTTTCTTACCTTTTCAGTTTTTTTTTCGCAATCAGTTTGTAATCAGCTATTGTTGGAAGAGATTAAGTGCCTGAAATATATCAGGGTGCAGTGATCTAGCTAGTGTTCATGGATATTGGGAGATACCTAAGCCAAGGGATGAAGAAAATGGGTGGGGGAGACTGGGAATCAATCCAGTGCGTAGAGAAGATCCAAGAGATGTTGAGTAGGGCCATAAGAGACCAAGAGGATATGTGGAAGATACTTCTATCGACGTCCAGTACTCCTAGTGATAAGTTGGGAGAAAAAGCTGGAACTTCTCAATTTGGTGATCAGCTGCAGCAACAGCTGGAAGCAGGCTGCAACGAGCAGCAGCAGCAGCAGCAAACTACTTGCAGCAAGGAGTTAGTTCCAGGAAGGATTTTGAGGGCTCTGATGGCTAAGATTGAGAATTCATTAGACTGGTGCCACCTTGCCCTTTGTCGACTCAAAGAGATTAGTACTACTACACTCCAATCTCCTGCATCCGCAACACCACTACAGCAGCAGGCCGGCGCAACGTCTATGCCCAGGAGGTACCCCAATCTGCAGGCCGCTCCCAACCTAAAATTGCTTGACGCGCCTTTGTGTGCGCGTGGAATTCCGACAAGGACAGAGGACTCAGCAGTCTTGCAAGACGGGGCTTTTCCCGTGAGCCACTTCCTGCGTCACTACTCTCGAGGAACCAGCTCGATTGCAACCCTAGCTGATCAATCAGGTACTACTCAAGAACCCTTGCTCATGAGAGAGCACTGAATATGCCAGTTCTTCCTCCTCTAGATCTTCCGTTAAACTTTAAAGAAGAAGAAATCTGCAGCCACTATAGCTGCAGTATTAGCTAACCAATGGTGGCCGACGTCAAGGTTCATCTAAAGCAAAACTCCAAGCATGGCCGGGATAACGACCAGCGATCAATTGTATCATGCAAGTCCGAAGTCTTTGAAGTACAAGGGCTGGACCAAGCAAAGGACTTAGCAGTGATCCAGAATTCCAGATATCTTGCAGAATGTAGTTGGCAATTCTTCCTTAGGCTTGATCAGTTCTCCAGATTAAATTGCAAGTGATTAATAGTGGGTGTTAAACCTTCGCTTATCTCGACAGAGATTAGCGCTAATGAGAAAAGTGAAAATCAGCACCCATTGCTAGGGGTACACATGATTGGTTTGCAGCGTTTGCTATGAGAGTAGTGCTGATTCCAAAACGACCACTCTGAAGTCTTTTTCTGGATCAGCACTGATGTCTCAGAGTGTCTCCTTGCACTTTACGGCTTTACATTTTGCTTAGTTTCTCAACTTTAGCATGACTTTTCATGACTTTTGGTCAAAGCAATAGGATAAGAAAGAAGATAAACAGTTGATGAGTAGAGGGAGCCTCAAAAGTAAATGAAGGATAGAATCAGAGGGGTGATGGCTCACTGGTATAGTCAATTCTGGGACCCGGGAACTCAAAAACGTCCCGGGTTCAAACCTAGTGGTGCGCAAGTGAAACTCCTTGCAGACCCTCCGCTAATGAGCTCAACTTGGGGGTGCTAATAGCTTGTCAGATCAGGTCTGCTGTTGTGCTTCAAAAGAAAAAAAGAACAAAAAAAAAACGATGATCTCCTCGTATTTGTTCCTGTCAAATAGTGTTCATCGTAATAAGCGATCATTTCGAAGACATAAGCAAAGGTTTGACACCCACTATTATAACAAAAACCGCTCACAGGTTTTATAGTAGTGTATATTCAATTACATGATGCGGCATGTGCAGCTACTGATGAGACTGCAGCATGCAGGCCTAGAACGTTCGTTGAGCATGCTAGCTCCCGACTTGGAACCCATTCAAGGACAGAACTTCAAAGGCATGATCGATCCGGCACTAGGATTAATGGGAAGCGATGCCTGGCCCCAACTTCAGGTCGAGTCAGCCATGGAGCACGTCGGCGCTGTAGCAGCACTAGCTGGTCAGTGCAATAAGCTGGTGCACAAGCCAGTGGAGCAGCAGCAGCAGGTCTGCACGTCGGAAGCCTTTCCTCGAAGCTTATCGTCCAACATGGTCCATCTCAAAATTAGGGCTGATGAGAGCGACGTTAGCTGTGCTATTAAAGACACCAACAATGACGCCAACACTCCACGAAAGATCTCGCGAAGCCGCTCCATGACGTCAAAACGCAACCAAAGTCGTCTGAAACGCGACAGGTAAGCCCTGATATATATAAAAATATATATAAACTGTTGACACTCTGAATATCAATTCCCACGGTTGCATATGATTCCCCTAAAACCGTCAAAATTGGTACACAAGAAGCTAGCAGCTAGCTTGCAGGACTAAGGGCCTCTTCCCATTAGGTGGTTGTGATCACACAGGATCCTAATGGCAAGACAATGATCAAGGGCCGTGTTTCTTGCTGGATAAACCGGGGTTTTCCATTGGAGAGCTGCAACTGCGTTGAAAATATGTAGGTTAATCAATGTCAACCATATAGCTGGGTAACATTAATGGAAAGCTACTGTGATGATTGGTCCACTGAACCCTAATGGGTAAACGTCCCAAGTTCGTCGAGTTTTCAGTCAACTTCAGACGGAATTTTTTAGTTTTAAAAGTAGAAAATTTAGACCTTGGGTGATTTTCGAAATGCTTGCGGTGCCGGATGTTTAAAAAGTCTTGGTCCAACAATCAAAGCGTACACAGCTTCCGTTTTCTCTTCAATGGTCCCTCGGGATCTTTTCCGGATTTCAGGAAGAAGGAGCGGGCTAATGACAAGAAGCTTTTTTGGCATTCTCTGTAGGGAAAGAGTGGAAATCTTTGACAAATTAAAGCTGAATTAAAAAAACATAGAGAAAGGTCTCGAAGGGAATCGTGGGACCAATATTTCAATGTTTAATTTTGATTTTCCCATAGTAGAAACAAAGGTACATCATGCTGTATTTTCCCATTGTCATTTAACAAAACCATTTCACGTTTGCATAGGGGGAAATTCAAATTTATCTGGACGGTCCTACACGGAATCCTAAGAAATAATTCTTGAGAATAAACCTTCCTCCCTGGAAGACCTTTCTCCCAAAACTATGGATAACCAACAAAGGTTTTCCATGGCGTCTGAGGTCAAACAAGCAATTCCAGCTGCAGTCCAGAAAAGCTTGGTGCCCAAGAATATGTATGGTCGTGTAGTATATTTTGTGTAGAACCTCCTGTACAGAACCTGAACTTTGCTCACGTCGACGTCGTGCGATACAAGAAAAGGAACTTGAAGTTCCCAATTGAAACCTGGAATTCATGACCTGCCTAGGTTTTATTTGCAGAGAAGCAGCAGCCGCCGATGGTGACTTAGCTGTACGGGAACATATGATGGTAGCGTACCAACGTCTACGACCAGGGGTCGACACCAAGAAGGCGATTCCCCAAGATGGACATCAAGGCTGGAAGAAGTACGGAAAGAAAAGCATTCAAAATGCAAACTTTTGCAGGTAAAGAAATTGATATCATCCATAGTAGTACTAAAACACTTGCTACTTTCTAATATGTGCCATTACCTAATGTCAAATTGTCAATTTAAGTGGTATGTAAGGCCTGAGGTCAGGGAAGTTACCAGAATAAGGGTATGGGGCCAGGTCAAGGCGGTGCCCGTATTCTGGTTACGCCCTCGTTCGAGAGCCTTCCCAAGCGTAAAGCAACATAATGAAATGTTCCTCTTTAATAAAAAAAACCTAAGATCCCTTTGGTGTAGTACAGTGAATGTTACCTTTTTAATGTGCGTTCCAAATACACTATGAAATTTTTGGGAGTGCTTTACTATAATCATGGCAAAATAAGGCACATATTGTACATTGTAATGAATGAAACCACAAACTTTATCTCACACATGTGTCAAGAGCCACGGCTTTTGTGTGAGAGAAATCACATTCCCTTGTAGTGTGTATGTGATCTTCTAGTTATTGTAGAGTCTTCTCCACTGCAACTCTGCTTCATTTCCTTACAGCTGCAGGCTGCTGATGAACGACTCGGTTGTTCATGTGGTGTGCTGTATATGTAACAGAGGATACTACAAGTGCAGTGTAAGGGAGTGCAATGCAAAGAAGACGGTGCAGCCCACAGACGCGGATCCCTCCCTCTTTGAAGTAACCTATTCTGGTACTCATACCTGTAGCTCCATGAGGAAGAAACAAAAAAGAGTCCAGCTGCCTCATGTGCCACCACCTGCGGCAGCTACTGCAGCGTGTCTAGCCGAAGTGTCTGATGATCTCATGGCACTGGACCATCCTGATCAATTATCCAAAATTACTGCAACGCCGGATGAAGCGGCAGCCGCACCTGCTGCATGTCATGAGATGGGGCGAGAAACGTCTTCAACAGCTAATGCTTCAGGAATGAAAGACGGTGATCAGCGGGAGGACCTTGCAGGACCGGTAACACCTGAGAATGGTGTCTCAGTTTTATGTCTGCTATCGACAGCTACAGAAGCAGCAGCTGCTGTTGAAGACAAAGGACTGGCCGTCGACGTGACTGCAAAACGTTTCTCTACTTTGCCAGAACTTGCTGCAGGATCATCCAGCAGGCATGATATTGCAGAGCCCACTAACAGCTCTGGCGCCGATCTGGAAAGCCTTGAAGCAATCTCGAGTGATTCTAGCATGCCAGGAAGCTGCTGTCATAATGATCAAGACTGGAAAGCTTTGGGAAATGATGATCAGAGTAATAGTGTAGACATGATCCATACCTACATCTTGAGCACCGTCACATCTAATATTGCTGGAGGTCTTACATTACACGACCCAGAAGGATGTCCTGATCTTAAACACCATGACCACTGGCAGCTAGTACACAATGCTGGTGATCAGGTTAACAATTTTCAGGACTCCTTGTTCGATTGGCCAGACCTGCTGATGGACACCAAGCTACTTTAAATTTCTGACTTGATCAAGCAACGCAAGGTTCATGGAGCACCCTTGTCCAGGTTGCGACCCAGTATCATAGAATTCATGCTAATTTTTCAGGCGAATTATATGCATCCTGAGCATCTCTGGACACTAGTAGCTGGAGTACTAGTTAATTCCATCTTACTATGATTTGATAAAACAGCATCAAGATGACTAGAAGCATCATAAACCCATCATATTGAATACTGGGTGCCATGAGCCAAATTAACTAGTTCTCAAATTTAGAGGAATTCATTTAGAGGAACTAGGGTATGAAGTCCTTGTTGCAAGCCAAATCTTGTGTATGTGCAACCAATTCGACCAAACATTTAGCTAGGGGCTTGGTTAATATTAGAAAGTGTTCAATTGAAAATTGGGAGCAACAGTGGCACTAGCTGCTGGGTAATAGCTGAATCATGATGTACAGAGCTTCTGTACCCTGTCATGATGCATAAGGCTGCAAAATTACATTCAGAAACATGCAGAGTATTTTAAGTCATGAATTATCAATTGATCATTCTTGGCAGATGTAGCCAGCTACGATCATTATATGTGTCCAGTACACATGATGCAAATTAGTTCATCAGTTTCGACTTTTGTTGTTCAACCATGAAAATGAATCCATTTCAGGCCTGGAATGGAGAAAGTTTCAAAGTTACTTGTTATTAAGCTCCTAGGCAGCTGGGAGCTCTGGTGCATCTAAGAGTTTTGTGAGTAGAATCCAGCATAATTATTTTAGCCATAAAAATACAATTTTAAGCTATTAGTCCAAACAAATTGCAGCCAAGGGCGTACCTGTGGTGTTCATGAGGATTTTTCAAAGATTAGATGTGCACAATTTTAAACTATTTTTTCGGACCCTTTGTGGTTCCTTTATGCTATTATTATGTTCGGACCCCTAATGAAAGTTATGTAAAGCGTTGCTACACGGCCCATGACAAGTGTCTAAATGAAATTATTTATTTGTACCTTGCAAATTGACGACATTGCAGAAAATATTGCTCTGCTTTCGTGGCTCATTTCACTTTCCAAACATGTTCTGAAAGTTGTATAACAAAGCTAATCTTGAGCATTACTAGGTTGAAATTATTAGTTGGAGTCGCAGATGCTCTAAGGATTTCATTATTTTTCCAGCTACCTATGCTCACGGTCACCTCATAGCTCTACCCCTCAAGCATTAATCAAATGTAGGAAATGTGAGAGCTATGAATCAAACTGTGACTTATTACAAAGTGACAATTTTTTTTCCTCTCCTCAAGGAACATGTTCCCATAATTTTTAACCTTGATTAACTACATATTTTCAACGCATTTGCAGCTTTGCAATGGAAAGTGCTTATCCGTGCAACAAGAAACAAGGACCTCTGTGCCAATTGTGCCTTTCCGTTAGGGTTTAGGGTTGTGATCACAGCACGCTATGTTTAATTGTCATCACAACAGCCAAATGGAAAGAGACCCTAAGTTTTGAAGCATGGCTCAAATTTGCTCCTCCAACCTAATCCTGTCGTGCAATTAATGACGCTTTTGGAGGGGAATTAGTAAAGGACGTCAAGCTGGTGCATCTGTAGATTCCCTAACCAGATCTAGCTTTAAAAAATTTAGCATACTAGTCTAAAAGTAGTCTCTTAGACGACTAGTCAAAATTGACGACATTGTAGTAAGTATCTCAAGAAATAGTTGCCAGAATTGTTGAAATTTCAACTTAATTATTAGGGCTTATTTTAAGGCTACTTTTCATTTTTCCTGACAAGAATCAGGAACTGTTTACTTTATAATGCTCACACCCAATTATTAAATAAATCAATTTTAAAAATATTTTGTGAGATAGCAAGTGTTAATTACACCATTAATGCTTGTACATTTATTAGAGAGTACAATATTGTTCTCTTCTGGAAAAACCTGAATTCTTATAAATTTTCTTTTGGTTTTATGATTAACTCATCAGCGGCAGCTGCAGCAGAGTCTACTTGACACGACAAATTTCCTGGCTCTACACGTGAAGACGACCACCACTGACTGAGCTGCATCGTCTCGATCGGCCCGTCACAGTCTGGTCAAGCACGCAGCGAGCTAGTTGCATGGGGGATGACCTCGCTGGGCTGTTTCTCTCGGAAAAGTTCTCTCTAGACTTCAGCGGCCGCTACAGCATCTAGGTGACCACCCATGCTACAACACTTTCCTCGTGAGAATATCTGGTGTCTAGACATCTTTAATCCTGAATATAAAACCGAGTTCCCATATCATTTTTTCCTGCAAACATTGCTCATGCATTTGGACCACAGGATATTATTATTATTATCATTGTTAGCTTTCAGTGTTCGGCTGTAATATCTGTACTGAACATCCCAAACAAGATTTAGCATCAAAAATTGATAAACTTTTTGAAAACTTTTTGTCAATTTTGTGATATATGCCAGGTTTTTTAACACAAAAAACCAAGGGAAATGTTGGTTTTAAAGAAATGTTGTCACTTTCCAGTGCCCTCAAAATCTATATCATCATTTTGCTACTGTTTGGAAAAACCTTGAATAGATTTCTAAAAATTATCATCAATAAATGTTAAACCTACCTTGGGATGCTCCCTGCCTACTCCTACTTCAGAACATTGAAAACAAGACAATTTAGTTCAAATTTGCATGGTGAAATTTTCCCCAAATTGTTTTTTTCTCCAAATTTTGGTTTTTTACCCAAACACAAAGAATTTGTGGCAAAATATTCTATTTTCTTTTAAGGTCAAGATTTTGTGAATTTTTTTCCCAAAAAAACCGCCAAATTGAAAATGGATAAAAAGTAGGTATTAGGGTGATTAAAACATGGCACTAAAACATTTTGAAGGTCACACATGCAATTAATAATTAATGGGGATTGCCCTCCTAATTTCCTTGGTTCCAAATTGTGGGTTACTTGTTGAATTCCCTAATTTCATTCAAGATTTTTAAAAATTAAGGATTAAATAATTTTTAGTATTGATATGGATTGATTGCATACATCAACCTTATGGATATTTTAGAATTAAAGGAGTTTTTGAATGCAATTTTTGCACAAAGTCTACCTGTGTGTTTCTCCTTCTTTTTAAAAATTGGTTTAATACTTCTACCATTTTTATTCATTTTTGCTAATGATCATCTATGGTTTATGATTAAAGTTTTCTTGAAATTTAATTGAATAACTTGGATGGGTGAATGCACATTAAGGTGGCCCACTTTTTGAGTTGTAATGCACATTTGTAAAGTGCCTTTTCTTTTTTACATCTATAACAAATAATAAAAATTATCAAATTTAAAATTTAAAATTGATTATACATTAACAACTTGATTATTTTCAATAACAATACACCCACTTTTCATAATGAACTTATGAAATATAAAAATATGGACTAGTCGATGGATTGGATTGTTAAAAAATAAAAAGGTTTGTATTAAATTCCATTCCAAATTACCTATAAAGACTCAATATATGGTGTAACATCCAATAATAAAATTTTATGTGAAAATTTTCCCTCAAAAATCATAGTCAAACTTTAATTAAGGACTTCTGAATGGTTAAAATTGAACCATATTTTCATAAGTCCCTAACATAATTTTTTTTCCAAATTCCATTTCTTTTTCTAAAGGTGTATACATTTGAAATATGTAGGTGGGCTCCTATTAATATGGACTTCATTGCTTTTGATACATGAATTTTGTTACCGTTGAACCCATGATACCATAAAATTTCAAAATTTTAACATTGTAGAATGGACTTTTGTGAACTCTTGTTTTCTCCAAAAGTAACCACCATATTATACATACACCTAGATTTCTAGACTCACTTTTTGATTTTAATGGATTTCATTTTGAACCCATCAAATGAATAATTTCTTGCTTATTTTTTTGGTTAAATTAATATTAATTTAGTTTTCATTGGTTTGATGTGTTTGCATGAAAACACAATCAAAGGAGCGAAGGGTGCCAAAATAAGTCTTTTTCCAATGACTACACATGACACTTGTCATTTTTGTGTTGGTTTATAACTTAAAATTTGTATTTTGGATACCCCATTTAACACCACATCAAATATAAATACATTTTTATTACAAATTGATTTTATATCATGTATATTATGCATTCATGCCTTCTATCACATAAATATGAACAACTTCTGTTAAAGACACATTTCAAAATCCATAATTTTCAGGCCCAAAACCATTTTTGAACCAAATGTGTTCAAAAAGGTTGTTAAAAAAAATTCATCAATTTAAGTCCTTTTGCATTATCAATGTTAAAATCCTTTCTAATTTTCAAAAAGAATGGTGTAAATTTGGTAGGAAAAACAAGGACTATCCATTCTTGAAGTTTGAGTCTTTGAACATGTAAAAACATTTTTATTCATGTCAAGCTTTGAGCATGTAAACTTTGTAATTAATGGAAAATATTTCCCTAAAAATTATGACAATCCAAACTATTATGCTTCACTTGTAATATTTCAAACATGTAAAAATGTAGTTTTAAGGAGTGTTCATTCATTTAGATGATTCCTTTGACTATGTTTTACCCACTTGATAGAATGAACTATTTGATTTGAGGTCCTTTTTAAACACTTTCCCATTATGTGCTAAATAAATCAATTTAGGTAATGTCCATCAAATTAAATCTATGATTTGATTGAAAACTATGGAGGAAGGGAAAGACAAGTTGCTCATTCCTAAACTTAATAGTTTGCTTAAGCACATCTAAATAGGTGCAAATCCAAAGTTCCAGGCCATTGGGTAGAATTAGGTTTTTTTTTTCAATCCTTAAAATCAGCATGTGTGGAATGATTTAATTTACATTGCCATGGATTGTCCTTTATTTCTAGATCTTGTTGTTCCAAAGCTTCCCCAAGACAAAGGAAAAAAATCTAATCATCATGATCATTTGTAACAACCTACCAAAAAAAACTTACAATAAAAAAACAAGAATAAACATGTTCAACCGAAAATAAAAACTTTAAAAAGAAAATGGAGCATTTTCACCAAAGAATTTTGAATGAACATGTATTACAATAAAAGATGTCCTTGTATACCAAATGAATTCACTGGATTTTGAATGAATTCATTGGTCGTAATGAATGGGACCTAGGGGGATGTTGTGAATTCACTGCTTTAGTGAGCAGGGACTAATGAACTAAGTGAAAGCATACTACGATGACCCCCTTTGGGGTGTCACATTGTACTACTTTCCAGGGATGTGCATGTTTGAATGTATCCCACTTCAAATTTGCAAAAAAAATTCACATTATTTTTGTATATTATGTTAGAATATAACCTAGGCAAAATATTAAAAAATAAATTATTTCATTTCATTTTATAAAGTGAGAGATTAGAGTATATTTGTGAAAAAAAATGTAATATATCTATGTACTTAAAAACACAAATATAATCAAAAAATAATTTAAATGATTTTTAGTCTTTGTGAAAGTTGAAAGTATATTGAACCATGTCATGTCATTTCACATAATATGAACCATGTTTGGATACCAAGTGACTAATTTGTAAATTTTCATCTCAAAAAATGAATTTTTTGAACAAAGATGTGATAAATGTGTGGTATATTTGAAATTTTGACAAGAAATCACATCCACATAAAATATGACAAGCATAACAAGATGGGCCATTTTTTAATTTCATTAAAATTGATTATTTTACTGACTAATGAAACTTTAAAGTTAGTGAAGTCAAAACAAGATTGTGGCCCTATTATACCAATGTATGTTATAAATATATTCATGGATCCTTCAATATAGATAATGAAATTTATTATTATTATTTGAACAATATTACATAACATTAGTTTTATAACAAAAATTGTTGTAAGGCCCAAAATTGATACCCAAAATTAAATGTACCATGTTTTTGGAGTAATTAAATTGTATGTACTACAATACTAGACCCAAAAATGCCCCAATGGAGGTCATTGTAGTGTGCTTTCACCCAACTATGCCCACATTTTGTAATATGGATGAACACCATCATGAAAATCACAAATGATTTTTGGTGTGTACATAAGCAAAATGAATCAACAACTAAACCTTCACAATTTTTTTAAAGAATCAAAAAATAACAATGAATGAAATGATGAGAAAAAAAACTAAAAATCAAATTTCAAAAATGAAAATGAATTTTATTTTTGTTTTCTCAAATGTTTCTTTTTCCTCAATAAAGGCTTCATCATAACGAAGGAGGCAATTGGCGCTCCCCACCGATTATGGTTGTAATGTTATATGTTGCAAATGTTTGTCAATCTAGTTGTACTTGTAATAAAATCTAGAAGCTAGAAAGGTTATTGAAACAAATACAAACCATAGAAAAAAGTGGAGTATAAAAAACAACATTGGGCAAAAAATAAAGGAAGAGAGTTAAAAAAAAGGAAAAAATCATTTCATGTAAAAATCAGGTCTTGATGACGTATCACTTCTATACCATATTCCCATGGAACCATAGTTTTTTCCATTCGAGTGATACCAACACCTTGGCATGTTTTATTTGACAACACCTTTTCTTTCAACTCTTGGAAAATTTGTTGTCAACTTCTCAACAATAAATTGGAGTTGGTTATGTCCAATAAAAGAGGTCATAAATCTCAAGTCATCAATCCTCCACCATTTAGGTTTAGGTCATACGAACAATGGGGTAGGAAGATCAACATTATCAACAAGCCAAGAAGTAGGCTGATATTTGGCCAACTCTTTAAATATTGCAAGCATGTCTTCAATTAGATAGTTGACATCAAGACAAAGGCGATTAACAAAACTTTTGGTGATGTCAATGCACCAATCTTTAGACATTCTTTGGCAGAACTATAGAACCATCGATGTAGGTGCATTAAAAAAACTCCTCAAAATCAACATTTCTTAGCTCATAACGGAAAAAATTTGCATGCAGAAATAGCCGAATCTCAAGTTCAGCCTTGTTGGTGATGTTGGCCAACATATTGATTATGAAAGTATCTTCCACTTTTTTTCAGTCAACAACACATCGAACTTTTTGATAGATCTCCCAAACCAACCCTTAATGACTGCAACGCAGCTTTGTCACCCGCAATTTTCACACGATGGAACTGTGCATCAATAACAATATTGAAAAGGATAGCTGGTGCCGAACCTATCTCATTAATGCATTGATTTTGCTACTACTTAATCAACCTTCCAATTCTTCTGATTAAGGATTGGATATTACAATGAAAAAATGTTTCAGTTAGATAGGTTATTAAGAAACATCAACATTGGAATAATAAAAAATGATAACTTTAAACCTTCTTTTTAAAACCCTAAGCCAAAAATAAAAACCTTAAGGAACATGAAAACAAAACAATATAGATTGGGGAAGAAATTATTAACAAGAACAAAAAACAAAAAAATGGGACAGCAATATGTAGAAAACAATGATTGATTAAAAGACCATAATAGAAAATTGTGAAAAAAAATGGATTAATAATAGGAAGATAAATTTAAAGATTTACATAGTAGGAAGGTACAATGGATTTTTTTGTATCATAGCTGTGGAATTTCAGAACCATCATCAAACCATAGAAGTTCATTACGTGAAACACTAGCATAAGGTGTGGATGGTATATGAAGGATTGATCCAAAAATTTCAACATCAAAGAATTGACTAAATGGAAATTTTGGTAGAATTTCAACCAATTAATCAATATGAGCAAAAAAAACTATCACCACAAATTTTCTTAAAAGCCCTTTCATAAGGTTCATCAAGTTCAAACATTGATCTATGAAGGGGAAAATCAAAGAGAAAGGGGGAAAAAATGAGGAAAAAAAAAACTTACAATAAAAGAAAGTCAAATTTTCTTTTACAAACACAACAAAAATTCGTACATCACCACAAAAGAGGAAACATAATTGAAAAAAATCAAAAGAAAACCTGAAACCTGTCACCACCTACAACAAAAAAAAATAAAGAAAATAACAAGGGAAAATACATAGGGAAAGAAAAGAAAAAGATAACACTATGTGTTACTCTTTATTACAGAGAACTGAAAGCTTAGCAACCAAATAAACTAAAGAAAAAAACATCAAAGCAAAAAGTTAGGAAGCAAAGACAAAATAAGAGAAAGAGAACAGAAGAAGAAGAAATGTAAGAGAAAAAGAGAGGAGAAAGAATGAAGTGGTAAATAAAAACAAAAATTAAAAAATGGGAAAGGAGGAAGAAGAAATCCAGAAGTTGAAAAGAGGGTAAAAAAATGGAGAGGAAGGAGGGTACGGTCCAACCACGCTATTAGGAGCCACATGTGCTCCCTTAGACCATTGTTTTTTCATTACTTTTTTGAAAAATATTCTTAAAATCTTTTTAATATGTCTTTCACAAAAACATTTTAAAATTTTAATTATTTTAATATCATTATGTTAAGGTGTATATTAAAAAATCTCAAAATATGTTTAAAAAATATTCAAATTGCGTTTTTAGTGTTAAAATTGTTTTTAAATTGTTTATAAGCAACTTTTAAGCAATGGTTACAAGAGAATAAAAGTTTTTATATGTATTTTTCACTCATTAGATTGATTCCAAATGTTTATGATGTATACGTAATGTATTCACATTAATATTTTATAAAATATTATTGTGCAAAATACGTATATTTTTCACAAAATCATTTTTCAATAAATTTTTTACAATAATATTTTTGTAAATTATTTTTATTTTTTTATAATCTAAAGTTCAAAAAATTAAGTAGTGGTTATGATTGTTAATTGTACATGTTAATATGATTGCACCCGATAGTCTGTGGGAAAGGAGGAAAAAGAAATCAAGAATCTAAGAGGAAGTGGGAATAGACGAAGAAAAAAAAAAGGTCCCTTTGTAAGCTTTGCCTTTAGGGCTACAAGATGATGGAAAGAAAGCTTTTATGGCAATGATTTAATAAAAAGAAAAGGTTAAAAAAAGGGGAAAAAATTGCATGACTTTTATGCAAGAGAAAGCTCCCATAGTAGGCCCTTTCAAAAAAATTGATTTTAGCACCTAGCCTAACGAAAACCTCGAATCTCAAATTCGGAAGGCTTATTATGGGAGCCTTCTCCTATACATTTTTAGCCCAATATGCCATGGCAAGTTATTATTAGCCTGATCGCTTTTCCTACCCCACCACCACCACACATCTAATTGAAGCATCATACTTATAACTAATGTCTTTTTTTGACAAATTTTTGTCATTTTTACCAAAAAATTTAGGAATTTGTTTCCTTGTGTAGATTCAACTAATTTTGCTAAATTTTGGGAAAATTTTGCCAATTTTTCAATATCACAAATTTATTTTAAATTATTATTATTAAAACCATGTTCATAAATCTCATCAACAACACTTCACTTCAATCCATGAATTTTTTTTTACTTTGTGAACTTTATTCTTTAGTCCAATATAGTGTGTGTTCAAATTGGATGGAATTTTAGTTCATTGATGAGTTTAGTATTTAGAAAGGAATCATGATTTTATCATCCATCATTAGAACTTCTTTTTGGTCTTAAGCTGGATGACAAATTTGTAAGAAGATTTTTTAAATAATAATATTAATAATAGACATGGTACTGGCTCTCTGCTCGCCTCATGGCCAGTGTGAACCAACAACAATTAATATAGGAAATGTTATGTGAATTAGTGTTTTTTTTGGGGGCTGAAATGTCACTAAATTTTGACCTATACAAAGGATTTTTAATTTTTTTAAATGACCCAAATTTGCCATATGTTGAAAGAATTTTTTTGAAAATCTCCATATTTTTATGATAAATTCCAGTAGGTAGCCAAAAGCAAAGAAAAATTCTATTTTATTTTTTTTCATATCTAGTATAAAACCAAATCTAGCTAAAGTCTCTTGTGGATGATTGCCACTTCAACAACATCACAAAAATTCAAAAAGAAAAAACAAACCTTGGTAAACTGGCCAATGACTGAACACTTAAGTGTTCAAGGTAGGTTGGATCCAACAGGAGGGCTCTCGTGTTTTTGGTGTCCAAACAAAACTTGAAACCCCCTTATTGGCACATCTGACACACTAAAAATCGTCATAAACATATTAGAATTGAGAAAGTTATGGTCCCCCAAAACAGAGGGGTCATAAACTCAAAAAAACAATCCACCAAACACTACAAAACTGATTCCCAAACACCCAAAAAAATTCCTTGTATGTTGTTCTATAACTATTAGAGTTCCAAGGGTGCTCTGTAGAACTTCAAGTGGTGCTCCTATAGCACTTTAAATCATTTAAACTGAATAAGAAATAAAAAAGTTATGAGGTCTGAAAGTGTGAGAGGTCCAAAGAGAAGAAAAAAAGGGAAAAAAAATGTTTTGTAAATTGAAAAGCTTATTTTTCTTTTTGTTATTTTTTCATTACTCCTTTTCATTTGCACTTCAAAGATGATTTCTAGAGCTTGAGGTAGCACTACCATAACATTTTTATTCACTCAAAATGGAGCACATATGATGAAGATAAAATAAGTGTTTAATCATAGGCAGCCAATCAGTGATGGGCTGGTCTACCCTACAATGAAGTAGATTCCAAACAAAAAGAAAACAATGAACTCAAACAGTTATTTATTCACAATATAAAAAAAACAGTCCTCAAAATGGAATTATTTGGATTGGGGTTGTCAAGTGGTAGGCAAGGCCCAAGGAGGAGGAGGAGAGCGTTCCCAGAATGAATGAGGAGTCCACCCAATGCAGGAGCTGCGGAAGGTGGACTTCCATCCAATTAAGGTTACTCCCTCTCTCCAAGGGCCTTATCATCGCATTTAAGCCTTTCTCCAAGGGCCTTATCATCGAATTTAACCCATAAACATCATCAGACAGGCCCAATATGGGCTACAGAGGGCATTATCATATTGCACTTAGCCCCTAAACATCATTAGACATGCCCAATACGGGCTACTTTGTAGTGTAAATTCACACAGTTGGTACATTTAGGAATTATAGAATGAGGTGACAGTTTCTTTCCAGAAGCACGGCAGAAATAACTGCTTGTCAGGTCGAGTTTGCTGTTGTGCTTCAAAAAGAAAAAGAAGGAAAAAAATTCAATTTTTTTATAATAATAATTTTTTGTTATGTAGGTGAGTGAGTGGTGAGTGGGTGTCCTGGTTTTCTTTCTCGTTGAAAAGGACAGGCGTATGGGTTAGTAATCTGAACAAAGGAGCTTCTCTTTGTCTCCAAGGTTTAGCTCGACAAAGAGAACAACGAGAGAGGAGTCCTTGTGCTTGGCGCTGGTTGCAGTGCCTGTCTCTTTTGCGATTGCGTGATTTGCACTCTTTCGTTTGCAATTTTTGAGTCATAATAGGGACTGGCTTCTCAGCTCTCTCAGAATTCGCTCTCTGTGCCTGGTGAGCAAAGAGCCGGTTGTTCACAATGTATCCAAGAATTTAAGTCCAATTAGAATCACGGTCTATTCACATTATCAAGTTTGCTTTGTTTACTCATAATCACACTCTGCTCACATAATCTATGGTTTGTTTGTACTGAAGTGTATTATTAAGAATTTGGTCGAAGAAACGTGTTCCACTCTCTGTGCTCAGATGTCTATGTAGATTGTCTTGGTTTGATGTGCTTGTGTTTTTGTGGCAGAGGAACTCAGCAGCAGTTTCAGAGGAGGCTTGAAGGGCTAAATACCCCCCCACTGCAACTGAAGAAGGTCTTGTCCTTCTATACCAGTAGAGGTTGTACAAAAGACTGCATATGAGGATTGAAGGTGCTGTGACATATATTGGTAAGCTGGAGACATTTGCTTGAACATATCCTTTCACTTGTTGCAGAAAGATGAAATCGATGACTTCTCACCCTTACCTCATAGAGTGTAAAGAGTCAATGTGTACTAGTGAAAGTAGAAAGTCATTCTTGTTTGATCAGGCATTAACCATTTCACATCTCTATGCATGTCAAGACTTGCAAGGCAAAGTGGTGCTGCTGGATTTTTGGACATACTGCTGCATTTACTGTATGCAAATGCTCCCCAATCTGGCTTATCTTGAGACAAGTATTAACCGTAACTAGTAAAAGTTGTTTGTGTTAGGGAAGAATATTGACCAAACAGAAGAATTGGGGATTTTGGTTACATAAGTTTGGCCAACTTCATATTTTTGTTCTTCTATGGAGACACTATGTTTTGACTTAAGTAATGAGGTTTGCAGCTTACAGTGGTGGGAGTGCACTCTGCAAAGTTTGACATTGAGAAGGATTTGGGTGTTATTTGCAATTTTGTCCTTCAATATGATGTTACTCATCTAGTGAGTGCTCCCTCTTCTCTTTCTTGTTGTTGTGAGTTGGAAAATGTTTGTGGAATATGTCATTTCTTAAGAGCTAGTTATTGTTTTCTCATTTCAAGTGTCATAGCAAGTAGAAGGTTTGATACACCTGAACACATCACTCAAGAATTCAGATCCATCAGTGAGGGATGACACTGAGAAACCCATTGCCTGATCAAGAGATGATGTCCCTAGATCAGGTTATGAATGATGGGGATATGACCATGTGGTGACAACCTTGGCGTTAGCTCATAGCCCACCATTGCACTTTTGAGCCCAAAGGGCAAATTGATCACCATGCTTTCTGGAGAAGGCCACTGTCATGTACATTGTCTTGCAATGTGAAAGAATTTCTGTATCCATCAAGTGACTGCTTTGTGAACAAAGTTTGGTCGTTGTGATAACCACCCCCGCATTGTATAACCCTAAAACTGTTTCTTTAGTCAGTATAGCTGTGGTGCCAATCTTTTGTACTCATGAATGTATCAGCCCTATTTTCCTCAAAGATATGTGAGGTGTGTTAATCTGCTACTTTTGACCTACACTTGTCAGGTACAGTAGCTGCTTGATTTCTTCTTCAGAGTTGTGGATACAAGTTGACTGAGAATATATATGCTTCTAAGGATGAAACTTGCAGCTTGACAAGATGAGGAAGGTGGTGTTGACTTTTTAATCCATTTTTGTAACATTCACCCTTTCAGGAAACATTGTCAGGCCTGGATCAAGAAGGCTGGAAAAGGAAATGCCTGCACCAACCATTAATAAGGGAAAAAGAAAATATGGAAAACAAAGTCCATTTGCAGGATCAAGCCAAGACCCCTCTCAGGCCGCTTCTACCATACATGGACAATATGCCTGCTAATGCATCCATTGCAGAACGCACCAAAATTCAAATTGACAGAGCAAGCAAAGGGTGGCTCTCAAATGCTAGGAAACAGCTGCCAATCAATGGGTTCATTGCTCACCAAATTGGACAACTCTACCGCTTGATACATGAACATGTCCAACTACTTGTATAGGTTTTTTCATTGTGTACATTGGAACCAGCTCAACAACAGATGGCAATTGATACCCATCAAATGCTGATGGAGCTTGTGGAGAAGCAAAAGCCTATACTTACATGGAAAAAATCAGCATTTCCAGATTTCTGTTTTCACCCACCATATACACATCCTTCTGTTGCTGAAAACGAAATGCTCCCTGTTCCTGGGCAATCCCCTATAGGCACTTTTCCTGATGCTTCATACTTGTGATTGAACAATGTGAGCTACTTTTCCAGTTTGTTCCCTGATCGAACCTCCTCTCAGCAGCCTGCCTTGGACAACCCAAATCCTTTTCTTTTAAACTCTTCCTTTTCTGACATTGGTCATTCATTTGTCGATGTCCTGTCTTCCTCTGCAGCCCTCTCTTGGACCCATGTTTGATCTTCTCCAAGTATTGTGTCTGAGGTTCCCTTTGAAACATAAAGTCAAATGGATAGTGGTAGTGAGTAAGAGAACACAACTTTCATGCATATTGAAATGCATGTAGCTAGCTTAGAGGTGGCCCCATCTTCTCTGGCTTCCAAACCATGGGAAGCATGCAGTTTGGGCATTATGTTGGTGTCATTGATGAGCAGGAAACTTCTATATTATCTACTTACCCTTTCCTACTGCAGGAAAGGTGAACCAGAGGATCAATGTCCATATTGGGTTCAAACACACTCAATTTCTGTTCTTCATCATTAAGCTTTGTTCAACACCATCTGAATGGTAATTCTAGAGGATAAGGTGTATCCGAAAACATACTAAAGTCATCAACTAGGGAGTGCTACAATGGATGAGACATCGAAAAAAAATCAAAGCACAAGAATTGCAAATAGCTAGATGGATGTTAACTAAAGATCTACAATTGACGAAGCTCAACTTGGGAACTAATGTAGAACCACAACTAGTGAAAATTAATGCACAACTGGAGATAGTTAAATTGTTGGAAGTGGAGCAACTATTGAAAGAATTCAAAGATGTTTTTGCATGGACATACAAAGATTTGAAAAGGATTCCACCAAAGCTAGCACAACATAGAATTGAGGTGGATACTATTATACCAGCAACACATCAGGCCAACTATAGATTAAGTTCAAACTATGTTACAAAAGTCAAACAAAATATTGATAAATTGTTAATAGTTGGATTCATTCAATCTGTAAAGGAGGCTACATGGTTGTCACCCGTAGTAGTAGTACCTAAGAAGAATGACAAACCAAGAATTTGTATAGATTTCAAAAAACTAAATGCATCCACAAAAAAGGATCCATACCCATTACCTTTTAGATGAAATTCTAAACATAGTAGTAGGGTATGAGGCATATTCCTTCTTAGATGGATACTTAAGATATCATCAAATTTCTATAACACTAGATGACATATACAAGATTGCATTTATTACACACTATGAAGCTTTTATATGGAAGGTGATGCCATTTGGAGTTTAAAATGGACCTCCAACATATCAAAAAGTCATTATGAAAACATTCAAAAAATATTTGGACAATTATATGAAGACATTTCTAGATGACTTTACAATGTACAATGACATGGACAATCTTTTGTAGAAGCTCAGATTATGTTTTCAAAAGTGCAAAAAATATGGCATTAATCTGAATCTAGACAAATGTGCATTCATGGTATTTTTAGGGATGATCTTGGGTTTTATAGTTTCCAAAAAAGGAAAACTACTAGATTGAAAGAAAATACAAGCAATAATAAACATGTCGCCATTGAAGAATCCACAACAAATTCAAATATTCAATGGGATGGCACAATTTTACAGATGCTCTATAAAAAACTTTGTTGTTATTATGGCACCTATCACTAAACTGACCAAAAAGACAAAAACTTTTCTTTGGATAGAGGAATGTTAAAAGGCTTGTGAGTTGATCAAACAAATGTATATTGAAGCACTGATATTGATATCACCAAACTGGCAAGTGAAATTTAGTGTTCATACAAACGCATCTTTATTAGCTATGGGAGCTATGTTGTCTCAGAATTTAACGAAGAAGAATGATCAACTAATGGTATATGCTTATAGACTTCTAAACAGAACAAAACAGAATTATAGCACAACACATAGAGAGGTTTTAGTAATGGTTTTTGTTTTGCACAAATTCAAACATTATTTGATGGGTAATACATTTATCTTTTTTGTAGATCATATGCAATTGGACTATTTGGTCAACAAACCACATGTTCAAGAAGAATAGCCAGATGGTTATTATTCCTAGAAACATGAAGAATAGCTAAATGGTTATTATTCCTAGAATATGACTTCAGAGTAATGTATAAGCCTAGTAAAATTCATGTAGTTATAGATGCATTATTAAGACTACTAGAGATTACAAAACCCATAGGTGTACCTGATCAAACCATAGATGCAAGTCTATTTTATACAAAGCCTAAATGGTTGAATGATGTAAAAGAAGTTTTTAGAATAGGCCAAATTGAAGGAACATTATATGTATAATAAAAGCAAAGACTAGTCAAGAAAGCAGAGCCTTTTACATTGTGATTTATATAGAATGCGACAAGACAATAAATTGCAAAAATGTTTGATAATTACAGAAACACAGATGGTGATGAGAGAAATGCATGAAGGACCATTAGAAGGTCATTTTGCAACTGAAATCACACAAAGGAATATATTGGATGTGGGATATTGGTGGCCAACTTTGTACATAGATGTGAATGATTATTGCAGATCTTGTGATGCATGCCAAAGAACAAAAGGATTGGCAACTCAAAGTTTAACAAAGTTGGTCACAAGTTTTCTAGAGGAACCATTTATGAAATGGGGACTTGATTTTGTGGGCTAATTAAGTTAATAAGCATATATATAATAAAAAAATACATTCTTGTAGCCACAAATTATGCTACCCAGTGGGTGGAAGCAAGAACATTGAAAACTAATACTATAGCAATAATAATAAAATTTTGTATGAATGTATATTAACCAAGTTTAGATGTCCTTTGACTATAGTCATAGATCAAGGAGTTCATTTCATTAATGATGTTATCAAGTATTTAACATTTCACTTTCTGTTGAAACATGTGAGTTCTACAACCTATTATCCTCAAGGGAATGGGCAAGTTGAGTTTACTAATAAGGTATTTGGGACACTTTTGACCAAGTTAGTTAGTGAGAATAGATTATATTGGGATGAACATCTATCCACAATGTTATTTTCATATAGAATTGCATACAAAATAGTAATTAGGATACACACCATATCAATTAATGTATGGATTACATCCATTAATGCCCATAGAGTACATAGTACCAGTTGTTGGTGGTAACCAGAAAGACAATACTTCAATGGGAGTTTTAACTTGTAGAGTTTCAAAATTGGAAAAGTTGTAGGAGGCTAGGATGTAAGCTACAGAAACTATTGGTATTCAGTAGTGGAACAAAACATTATGGAATCAGCAAAATAATCAAAAAGGACAATTTAGTTTTGGTGATTATGTTCTGTGGTTTCCAAAGGGAAATAAATCACACCTAGGGAAATTTATTAGGAAATGGTTTGGACCATACAGAGTATAGTATGTGTTGCCAAATAACATTGTGTTCTTGGTGATAATTAAGAAGTTTGAGACTAATCATGTGCTAGTCAATGTGAATAAGCTTAAACCATACAAATATATGGAATCTAGAGTTCAAAAATGAGAACAACAAATGTTAGTATATTGGGAACAGAGTGTGACAAGAATTTAGGAGGAGGATTCTAATACAGAGGTGGAAGATGAAGACCTTGTAACATAGAAACCACAAATGCAGGGCAATGAAGAAGAAGAACGGATGGAAGATCTTAAGGTCAAAACAATATTGACTTCATAACCTTAGATGACGAACAAATCGTTGAACAATAACTACAAAAGTGATGAATGGATGTTTTTTAATAAGATGGACCATGAAGTATATAATGAAAAATTTGGGATACATAAATTTGAAGTTAATGTATTTGGGGGTATCAACTAAATCAATAGATGTATTCGCACAATCTTTAAATGTGTCGGCACAATCAACAAAAATATTAGTACAATCAATAGATGTATTAACATAGTTAACAAATGTATTGGCACAATCAACAAAACGCGTATAGGGAAAACCTCATGGAGTTATTACAACTAATAATAATATGCCTTGCTATTAAGAGGCGGTCGACGAATTGAACTATGCAACCACTGAAAACCATGCAAAGATGAAGGTGTTTTTAGTTTCATAAAAACCTTCGCAAGTAGTTTCAAGTTCATCACCAAAAGCGAAGTCAACTTGCAACAAAATCACCAAGGTGTGGGAATTTAGAAAAATGTGATAATACCAAACTCGAAAAGGTTCAACTTCAAGATGAGGGCGCACCTTTTATGGTTCGAAATCTTCATCACAAGGATGTTGTGTCAATTTCAAATCTAGGGATGACTCCCAAGGCGATTTTTCATTCACTTGTGCGACTTGAGGCCCATAAGATGTGGTCATATGCAATGCCATGAATTCAAGGAAAAGAAAAAAATCTTCAATCAAAATCATATCGACAATGAATGTGTGGAAGACTTGTTACATTGAGATGCGTGGTTATTATTTATAGGTTAAGGAAAAGGAAAGAAATGCATAAATAACTATTTAGAACTATGGTAAAGCAAAACCTTAATATCAATGGGAAAAAAGAATGTTTAAGTAAAATTTGTTGGGGGGGAAGTGAAAAAAGGTGAAAAGGATGCTTCTCTTTCTCCTTCCATTGGCCACCAAACATTGAAACCTTCCATCAACCACCAAGCAATGGAACCTTTCAAAGGCCACCAAACATTGGAACCTTCCATAGCCCACCAAGTTGGGGTCTTCCTTCACCTCCTTCCTTCTCTTTCTCTTTAAAAGGTGAATTCAAATCATTCGGGGCTCTTTTTTCTAGACATAACTTTTGATTTGAATCTTGAAAAAACTTGTTCTTACAATTTTTCTTGAAAAGGGGAAAATGATTAATCTTAGTAGATGGTGGAAAAAGGGAAAATAGATTAGATGATTGTGGTATTTTTGAAAGAATGGAAGTGAGTAGGGATAGTTTTGGAAGCTTGAAATCTTAGAGAAATTTCACAAACCTTTTCAAATTTTGTAACATAACTTTTTATTGATTTGTGTGTAAAGCTTAGATTTTGTAGGCAAATGTGCTTTGTAGCTAGCTTTAAGGCAAGCTAGACTTGAATAATGTATGTGATAGGAACAATATATTAAATTATTGGAGGTTTGTTGACAGGTTGAACTTTCTACCTTCGTGAAACCCTTTCAAGTTTTGTACCACAACTTTTTACTAATTTGGGTACATATCTTAGATCCAGTATACAAATGCGCCTTGTAACTAGCTTTTCAATGAGCTAAGGCAAGCTAGATTTGAATAACCTATGTGATAGGAATAATATTTTAAGTGACTAGAGGTCTGCTACCAAGTTGAGCATGGTGTCAAATCCTTAAAAGTTAGTTTAAGTGGGTGATAATTTAACATAAAATTCTAAGATTTGGAGTGTTTAACTTAAAAACTATATCTATCATTTCCAAATCATAATGATGTATATGCAACAAACTATTTAATTTCAATTATAAATGCAACTTAGCATTTAGAGATACACTTTGCATTTTTTCCTTCACCAGTAGCATGTGTACCTTTGAGTATGATCACTTCATAGAACCGGAGTAGAGGGACAAAAAGTCACCTCATAGAGTGCAAAAAACACAATTGAAAATTTGTAGAGATTAGCAAAGGAGAAGGAAACATAGAAAAGTGAACATAAATGGAGAAAGGAGGAGGAAATGGAAACGTTGAAAAGAGCAGAACATGTTGGAGTGCTGAATGTTTAGCCATTGGCAATGAGGTTGTCATCACATTCACCATCATCTTTAGAATGTGAAGAAGGAAAAGAATACAATGAAAAAATGTAATTTGCGCATTCGATAATTAAAATATATACAAATTAGGAAGATCTAAAGTTGAGTTTTTGCACAAACATAAAAGAAGTTAGAGTACAAGTGAACAAATAAGACCAGGAACTACACCAGTGGATTTGATATTCATTAAAGAATTGGACAAAAACAAAGGTGTGGAGTAGTGATCTATGGAAGCACAAGTAATGCAAAAGGACACAAAGGAGGAGGACGTATTTAAAGCAAGAGTGCAGCCATTGATAGAAGTGCAACCAAGTGCAATGGAGATTGACATGAGTGCACCAAGGGTTACATAGGCTAGAAGATGCAAAACCATTATGGACAGAACAACACTTTTGGACAAAGGTATTCGCATTCTAGATCCTAACCAATTTATGTGGATACAAATGAAACATAACTATGATAAACATGTTGAAAGGATGGAAAATTAGAAGGACATCAATGAAGAGAAATAATGGCTAGATAAGGCAAGGCTTGTCACTTTGTTTCTGATGAATTGGGAAGCATCGGCTCTACATATCATGCTAGATTTTTTGAACACTTTTGTCATCAAGGGCACAAATATTTATTTTGGTTATCAAGATAAGGTGTATGTGATTAACAAATAGTTGATTATACATGTCTTTAGAGTCTATGCAAAAGGGTATGTAAAATACCTGAAATGGCAAGTTCGTAAGACAATAACATTACAAGCTTTATAAAATTATAGGATTGCACCCACAAATTATGTAGTAGATTAGTGGAATGCCAAAAGTTTTGGCTTGCCATACTCTATAAGATACCCTGCAATCATATTTGTGATTTGTCAGAGAGAGAAAATGACATATTTTAATAATAAGAATGTCATCACGTTGATGAGAGCAGAAAAGGGGAAGAAGGTGGATTAGGTGCAAATTATATACAATAGTTTGTGCAATGAGCTAGATCAGTGGTATAAGTATGTCAAGGAGAATAAGGGGGACAATAGGACATCTATCAATTAGCCCTAGTTTTGGCAAAGATTTTTAAGTATATGTTTGTTCTTTGAAAGGAAAATCCACATAAACCACATGCCAAGGTCAAGAAAACTAGAGAGGAGATGCAAGTAGCATTGGAGAACAGAAGGAAAGCTACAACATAATCTCCAGGAAGTGTTATCAAGAGGAATAACAAAGCTAAAGAAGGTGGAACCTTAGGATCAAGGGTTAAGAAATAACAAGAAAGCATAGAAGCAGGGTTCAAAAGATGATGAAGCGGAGAGTGGCACCATCTATAGTGCCAACATTGTATAGGCAAGCAAAGTGTTGAGGTACCACAAATGTCATCTCCGTAAAAGAGACAAATGAGGGAATAGAGGCAAAAGGTTAAGAGGGAGCATGATATAAGGTTTTTAGAGGTTGAAGAACATATATGAAAACTAGATGGACACCAGTGGAAAGTCCACAACATTTGCAATAGCAACAACAATAACAACAACAACAAACACAAAGAAGTCTACACACTACTGGGTTGTAGATGGAGAAGGTGGAAACACAAACTCCTTTAGCAATTTTTTAACTACAAGTAGCAACTAGAAAACTAAGATCTACAAAAGGACAACCATTTGGGTTTGGGCTAAGGAATAGATTAGTATAGCAGTTGGGATTTCATGTAAAAGGATCCAAAAATCCTATAACACAAACAAGTACACCAAAATCTTTGGAAGAAATAACTGTAGAAGTAATGCAAGCTGATAAAGCAACTGATTTATTTTAGACCATGGCTATTGTGAGTCTAAATATGGTGAATTTGAATTTGGAGGTGAGCAGTCTTACGAATAGATTGGCCACAAAAGAGAAGGAGAAGATAATATTACACGTGGAATTGGATAAAAAGAAGGATTTCTAGAAGGAGTATAAACACAACATAGAAATATGGAGGAAGAATAGGACAAAGAATGAGCAAAAGATCAAAACACTCATAAAAAAACTAAAGGACGAGATAAGGAGCTCAAGGCTAAGGTAGGGCTAATGAAATCACAAGCTAAATAATTAAAGTAGTTAAGGAAGACATCTGAAACATGGGAAGTTACAGAAAGAAAATGGGCAAAGACACTGTTCCATTACAAACAACAACATGAAGCTTTGAATAATCAGGTGGAAACACTAAGGATAAGAAGGAGAAGGAGAATGTATTGACAAATCTGGAATTGATTAATTTGAAAAATGTTTTTTTGTTTAATTCTAAAGAACTTAGAAGAAGGATAACAGAGGTAAAGAAAAAGAAGTTAGTGGAGGCAAATAAGGAGTATAAGAGGAATCTATAATAACTACAAGCATAGTTGGACACTACATGAGCAAAGGAAGAGTCTAAATCCAACTGGTGTGAAGAAAAGGTTGGAGGATTATGAAAAAATGTTGTAATATTACACTCTAATGAGAATAAAGAACAAAATGAAGGATTTTGATGTAGAGTCTAAGGAATGGTGGGAAGTTGCAGAGGAATACTTTATAAAGGAGTTGGAGAAGAATCTAACCCAACATAGAATTGATGAGAAGAACTTTAAGTACAAGTTGGAGATATATTGGAAAAAAATTCCAAATTTTGTTTGCGGAAGTCCAACAAGTACAAAGACATTGGGTCAAGGCGAGGAGATTGAAATAAAGCCCAATGGGACAACTAAGGAGGAGGAAGTGTAGACTGAGGAATCATAGGAACTTAGAGGAGGGGCTAGGAAAAGAAAGAACCACAGATAGTTCAAGAATAAGAACAGATGGAAACTATTCCAACAACAGAAGTAGAACGATAAAAAATGCCCTCAATAAACAAGGGAAGTATAAACTTTTGTAGTGAATTCCATATTTAGATTGTTGTGTGAATCATCTGTAGTATAAAATATATAATGAAATGAATTGTATTTCTATTTTTAATTTCTACATTATATCTTGAAATACAGATTCTAGTTATCTAAAATAACCATAAATCTAGTGTTTTAATGAACTACAAATACAAGTGTATATAAAATCAAGGCATAAATTGTGAATGTGTGAATATTGTAATGCAAATATGTTGTTAGAATAAGTGTGGAATAGTTTTGCAAAAAATTAATCCACAACTACCAACTTTCATTTAAAAACCAACAAGAATTAAGTTGGATGCTTTTGTATCAAAATCCATTTTATATTTTTATCAAAATGTTAGATGAAATTAAAAAGAAACTACCCCTCAAAATAATATAAAATGTACCCAAAAAAAAAGTACATTTTCTTACCCAAAATGGCCCCCTCATAGTGTGCTTTCAACCATCAACATTTCTCTATATTTCCCAATATATCGGTTTTGGATGATATGCAGTTTGTGTTTCGTCATTCAAAAAGTAGTAAGTTCTTAATTTTTTTACATTAACAAGCACAAGATTTGGATCAAACTTATCCCTAATTACTAGAAAGGTCAAAACATAGTCAAAGGAGCCATAAAAGGTGTTGGATGTCAAATTCTATCATAAAAAACTAAAGATTTATTTATTTTTTGCCATTTGAAACCATGGTAATCATGGCTTATTATTCCTTTTTAACACACAAGAATGTCAAGAAACTCAAGTTAAAATTCCATTTGATGTAATTTTAAGTTTTGGTTTGATCAACATAGAACACAAACTTATTACCAAGTAAGTAATGTCACAACCCTAACATTGGGTTCGTAACTAAGTGTGGAGTGCAAGGGACCATGAGGCTAAGAACATAGGTTTAGGAGTGAAACACACTTTCACAAGTGGGGTAAAGTGCAAGGGATGGAGCCCAATGATTCCCTGGTGCATTCCCATTTTGGGAATTGTACTCTTGCTGGAGTTACAAATGTTTAGAACCTTGGTTGGAAAGGCAAAAAATACCAAATTGGGCTCTTAAGACACCATCAAAAAGGTCTTGAAGTGTATATGCTTAAAGTGCCCTTGCATTGTTCATTTAGACCTAATTTGCATGAGTTATGATCAAAAGAAGGGGCGGGAGTCAAATTGGGAATTTGACTTCCGACCACAAACCCCTTGAAAGCAAGGGTCAAATTATTTTTTATTGGGGCGTGTTATACACCATTGGAAAGATCTTTTTGAAGACTATGAGATATTGCCCTTGCATTTTCAAAACATACTTGATTTAAAAATATATAAGCATCCAAAATTTTGGGACAACAAGAGTCTCAGTTTTGGGACTCCCATTTGGGAGTCTCGGGGAAAAGTGATATTTGGATATAGTCCCTGTGGAGAGGCATAAAGTATATTATAAGGAGGGGAGTGGTGCCTCCTCCCAAAGGTTGTAGGCCGTGTAAAACTTATGCTTGAGGTTGTCCCCACTAAGTCTACCGCACCACTTCCATTCAACTTGCGTTAACCGCCTTCTTTTCTTAGTCATGCAAGTTGATCTCATCTTGAACTTTCGCTTATGAGTTCGTCCTAGTCACATCCCGAGGTTCCAACATGCCTTCTTACCCCCGCAATGTTGCGAATTTGAGTTCAGCCAACCAAGCCCATAACTCAGACAAGACAAGAAGAAGACTCAAGATTATAAGGTATGGATTTTCAAAATCATTTTTGTGCAAAATCCATGTTACATGCCTTGCTTGAGGTGCTAGAAATGATTTAACGTGTTTTATTGGGTTTGTGTAGAGTTTCAAGGCATCCCTGACAACTATGTTTGTAGTTCAAGTAGTTAAGGAATGTATGTCAATCTTATTGCTTTTGGACATGCTCTATAAAGAATGGAAGGAGATTTTAATATTGTGGGAACAAGGAAAAGTATTGGATGTGTACAATAAATTACCTTCAAGACTACAACATGTGGGAAAGTCGGCATTTAATTTCCTTGTGGGTCTAAAGGAAACTCACATGGTGAAGCTTGCGCCTGGCTTGAAGGCACACGAAATTTTGTTGCGGGATCAACTTACAATGGGAGGTAACCCGCACCTCCTAAAAATGATAGAGTTTTGTTACAACATCAAGAAAAGGAGGGTGATTCAAAATGAAATCATGGTATTCCATAAACATCCTCAACCAATGGCACAAAGTCCACATTCTTACATTCAAGAAATGTGGAAAAATGTGAAACTACAACATAAGTGCAACAAGGTATTGTTTGCGTTACTATAAAGGACACTAAACGATGATTTTTTCAAGGGAAAGATCCATATGAATCCATCTAAGGATTCTCCTTTTGATGAATCTAACGAAGTTTTCAAGTATTTCAAGGTTTGTTGACAGAAACCCACAAATGGTCCCTATGCACCTCAAGTTGCATTATAGGGTGGATCCACTATTGGAATTTGATAGCCTTAAAAACATTGTGGACAGTTCCTCAAGGAATGTCGATTTCCCGAACCATAAGTCAGGGAAGACAATGAATGTCATTTGTGGTGTTCTTGACAATGAATTCTTTAAGAAAGGACCCAGATAACTATTCTCTAACAAATTGAAGAATGTACTCTCAAGCTTGTTGGCCATGAAGGTTGCCTTCAAAGCAATTATTTGTATTTGTGACCAAATTAACAATTTGGTCATCACACTTCAAGAACAGGACTTCATGGACGACATCTCTATGGAATACGAGTTTTATTAAGCTTCCAAGTAAGAAGTTTTTCTATCAAGGTCATCGAGCTCATGGATGAACTTGCCACTTTTGGTATACGCTTGCCTTTTCCTTTCATAGGAAGGAAAGTCTGCACAAGTTGATATTTTGGTGTCCAAGTGTCTTCCAATGTGAGTCCCATTCTACGATTATCCATTTTCGGAAAACCAAAGGTTATATAAAATGGAACTCAACCTAGACGCCATTCGACTCATTCTATAACCACTTCTATGTGGTGGAATGGTGTGTCTTGGTATCTTTGGTGGTGGAATATTAACAAGTTTATGCCTAGTATGCTCTTGTGATCCCAAATCTATATCCATGTTTCAAGGTTTGTTATCCATTTAAAAGTTTTGAACCAGTATTGATGCAATGTGCAAGTGAAAAAGGTTTGGGTTTTTGAGCTTGTTCCAATGGACTTGTTCAACAAGGTTGAGGAGATTGCAATGACTAGTCTATTTGTTTTGTATAGTACAAATATAGTGCCCCTTGTAATTTCTGCTCTACCCCTATGTACAAATCCCAAACAACAAGGGTTCAATGCAAAAGAAGAACCACAAGAAGAGGAAATATTCATTCCTACAAGAAGGAAGAAAAACATGAAGAAACTTGCTTGCAAGGTTGTTATTAAATAGGTAAGCATGAAAGCAAGTAGTGGTAATTTGTCAATCCCGAAGAATTTTCAATCTTGTGTGGTTAGAAAGAGGAGAATGACAAACCATGAACAACTCTGCAGTGATATATTAGCATGACCTAACATCTCCTCTATGGAACTGTCGCAAACAACCACTATTGTTAGGGAGGATGATGTTAAGGATTTCAATGATGATGATATTGGTACAGAGATGAACAAACAAGTTCTTCTCGAGGACTTGAGCCCAACTAAAGCTATATTTAATGATAATTAACAATTTTCCTCATTAGACATTGTACAATTCTTTTAAATTATGAATACATTTACATAGGATATTTTTTTTAGTTTTACACTAAAGTTTAGATTGCATTTGGTGGTAACATATATGTTTCCATAATGGCCACCAAATACAATGATCTAATGGCCATTAGATACAACCATTTGTGGGCCTTTAGATACAACAATTTGGCCACCACTAAATAGGTCAATCTAGTGGCCACTAAATATAACAATTTAATGGGCATTAAATAGGTCAATTTGGTGCCCATTAGATACAACAATTTATTTAGTGGCCACCACATGAACCTATTTAGTACCCACTACATTATTATATGTAATGGCCACCAAATCAAACTATTTGGTAGCCTCAAAATTCGATTATATGGTGGTTACCAAACTAGCATGTGGTTGAAGAATTGAAAACATATAGTCATGAAAGATACAAAAATCGAGTCCTTTGTTGTGCATACTGATATTTATTTTCAAACTTTTTGCCTTCCATTAGTTGTCTTTTAATTCCTTCCTCAACATTTTTTTTAAAGTTCTTTTTATTTTTCACTTGCTTTATTTGGAATTTTTCTAATTTGGTTACATTTTTCACCCTTTTCTACTTTCTTTTTGCAAGTGAAGGTGCATTTGTGTTTGATGATTTTAATGAATACACATTTGAGGACTCAGATGATTGGGACAAGTTTGGGTATTTTTTGGCCTTGTTGGAAATTGAATGATAGTTGTTCAATTACTTGGAAAATTGGACGGGACTAAATTGCATTGGAGAAGGCATGTTGAAAAGGCAAGAAAGACGAAAGAGATCAATGTTGTTTCCAGTCAAGCCTTCACCCCGTTGAGGTTTTACATCCCCATTACACTCTCCACTTGTGTTTCTTTCATCCTTCGAGCCATTGGTCTCGATCCAGTCACATTTGACCTTTTTGAGATTCAATGGGGCCAGAGATGATACACTTCCTATTGTTCTTCGTGAATTTGTTGAGGAAGATAAAGGGAAATAACTTGCACTCAAAAGTTTTAGATCTCCTCCTCCCATAGATGTAGAGAATGCGAAGGTGAATCCTTTGCACATGATTTTCAATTTGAAAAGGGTCCTTGTTGGGAAGGACTATTTCAAAATTAATCACTTTTTGCCTCTGTCATTTAACTTAGCTTGGGGTTGCACCTTACTAGGTAAGAACATTGTACCTAGGCCAGCTTTAAAACAATTCCTCCTTAGGTGTTTAAAACAATTTACCATCTACATATGGAGGTCTACTCTGCTTGCTAAGATGAAGGCTTACTTGAGAAAAATAGTAGAAGTGACAGGTATCAAATTCAACTTGCACATGATTATGGGTTGAGATTTATGTAAAATTAACAAGCATTTTCTACAATTTCCTTGCGAAACAAACCTTAATCATGTCAATCATCTCACTCATGATAAATTAATTTATCATAAGAACCTTTTTAATTTCTTCCCTAATTTCCTAATACTCACCTTGGGAAAACATTGTTGGTACACAATATGCCTTATAAAACCTACTTCAATCCGCCCTTTAATGTGACATTTGTTGAGTCCTATGAATACGCACCAAAAGAGGATAATTATCTAATGAAGACTCTTCTCCCATACTTCGAGTTCCTTCATTACTCTGGACTTAGTGTTCCCACCTTTGTGGAGCTCTATCCTTTTGGCACCATTAGAAATATTAAAAAAAACAATGTCATATTCCAGACGTAGTTCGAAATATGCACAATGGCTTGTTCTACTAGTTTTTGTTAAAATCGCTTGACTTCCATGGAAAATAGTCCAAATATCTCTTTTACTTTTTCCTATGAATGTTTTTTTGGATTTTTCAATCTCATTGATTTATATGGTCAATCTATTTCTAGACTTTCATAACTACTATTTGTTTGTTTTTTTAAGATTATTGGTGCATTGCTTCTTAAGGAAGCAAAAAATAGGGAATCACTAAATTCACGTGTGGTTTTTAAAGTCAACTTGGATGAAATTCCATCAACTTTGGGTGTCAACTCTATATTGCCTTGTTCGCTTGCAACGAAAGTGAGTCCATTTCATGTGATTTTTTATTTGAACAAACTTTTAATCGCCACACATTTCGATAAAAGTTTTCACACCATCATTCCTCATTTTAGATTGAAGGAATTCCTAGAGGTGCAATTCCAGGTCTATATTTGGTTTGCAACCCAACATCACAATATCTATAATTATTTGGATCAAATTTGGCACAAAACACAAATCTTTATACATGCTTCTAGAGTGTTTGATTAGGAATTTTGCATGTGAAATTTGCATTTCCTACCAAATAAACCTGACAAGCCAATTTTCCATAAGAACCTTGACATTTTTTTTTCTACTTATCCTTACACTCACCCTGGCAACACATTGTTTGTAAACAATACACCACACAAAAACATGTTTAATGGCCCATATAGTGCCATTTTTTTGGATTCATTTGACGATCGTTGTGGGGAGGATCAATATTTGTCGGGGTCTGTTATTTTTTATTTGGAAAATCTTGATTTGTCCGAATACAATGTTCCCACCTTTGTTGAACATAATCCCTTTGGTAGGATTAGATGTATTGATCAAGATAATCTAGGACTTTTTAAAATGTTATTTGTGAAATGAAGTCAAACGTGACAACCCACTTTTTGTAACAATGTGAAATTGAAATTATAACAAAAAATACCTTATTAATTCTTCATCCTCAAATTTTGCTTGTTTGAATATCACAAAACTTTCTTTTCGATAAAATTTATTTAAAATATTAACTTTATTGTTGAATGTTGCTTGTACTATTTGTCTTTAAGGCATCTAGTTTTGGCTTAATGGGCCTTGGGTTAGATTTTGCACTCCTATGGCAATATGGTGGCCACTAGGTTTTTTCCACATCTACTTGGTGGTTGGTAGGTGTTCTCCTTCATCCACATGGTGGTCGCTAGGTCATGATATGTGTGTTTTTAGTCCATGTTCTTACCCAATTTTTGGTCAAAATTATCCTTTCATATTTTGGATATCAATTTAATTGTTGTAAATTCTATGTTGGATTAACATCTTTTACGACAAGGATTGAGGCCTCTATTCCTTCTTTAATTTCTCTTTGCTTTAACCTTTTTTCTTTTTGGTAAGTGCATGATGTTTCTCTTTCTAATGCAAAGACGTGGATTAGGACTTTTTGACTTCAATCTAAGATGACTTGGATCAAGTTCACCTTGCTTGTAGAGATCTGCTTTATGGGGACAAAGATCAAATATTGTTCATTGATGATGAGCCTAGCAAGGCCCTTTGAAATCCAAAATGGAGTGGACTTTTCCTTGAACCATTTAAAGGACATGAATTATCCAAAAACAAGGTGCAATGGTTAAACCTTGCATCTTGGTTGTGGCTGATGTTGAAAGGTTTGCCCTTTGCAAAGACAATTTACGCCCATTTTGTAATCATTATGCAATTTTTGAGGCTGTTGTTCAATTGTCAATATCCGTTTTATTTTGGTTTAAGTAGTTTGAAAGAAGTTCGAGTAGGGATTTAACGATATTGCAACTTCCTTTAAGCGACGTCCTAAATAAACCTTGAACCCGTCCTTGTCTTAGTTATGTTTTCCATGTCTTTCATTTCATGTTTGTTTAATTGTTTGTTTTTATTTTATATTTTGTCTAATATTTGTAGTTTTGGGGAAATTTCAATTATTGATAGGTCATATTTTGGATTCCTATATTTTAGTAGGTCATATTCCGGATTCCCATATCAAATAGTATCCTTATCTTTATTTGTGATTGGTGATCCCAATGAATTAAATTAATTGAATTAAAATAATGTTAGGTTATCCCAAGGTTTAATTAGTTAATCCAATTATCATATTAAATATAAATTTTATTGGATGAATTGTTTAACTCAATTTTATGAAATCTTTTGTTGAAGATAATGGTCATTAATGATAAACATATTTGTCTTTTGTAAATGTCGTTCCAACTTTTGAAAGTTTTTCCAACTGATATCTCAAAACAATTATAACCTTCTCACCACACCTTTGAAATGACAAAATTGGGTTGGACCAACACATTTGGATAAACTTGCTTTGGAGTTTTGTTGCATTATATTTGTCCCTATGGATGTGTGCTTGTTCTATTAGTATAGGTCGTGATCATCCCCATTGTATTTATAAAAAATATTGAGTTGAAGTGAATCATTTATTCGTTTTATTAATCCATGTTCAGCTAAATATGTGGGGTGATGATAATTGATGTGTGTGATGTGTGATATATTGAAATTTCCAATTATTGAATAATTAAATGTAAATTTCACATTTGGGCTTGAGTCGTATTGTGTTTGCCACATGTTTTATTCTTATGTCGTGATACATTTGCCATATATACACAATCTGCACATACAAATTGTACTTTTGGACTTACATATGCCACAAACCCTTATTATGTTCCAATTTCATACAATTCACATACATATTTCACTAGATAATTCTATTGGTGTTCAATTAATAATCACACATACATAATGTTCATGCTTCTTGCAAATCTAGATGGTAGATATGTATGGAGTGTTCACATTCCTAATATAAGCACATATGTGGTATATACATTTACACCACATCCAAGTTAAGAATATTTCAATTAATTTATCGTTAGATGCAAAAAAAGTTATATGCTGGAAGATTGCCATATTGATATGTTGGAATCCCATTGGGTTGTGATTTTTTTATGATATATGATTCTTATATTAATTGTGTTTTCCCATGAAAGTGCAAATATTTTTTGATAAAATTATTCATGCTAATTTACAACATCCAGTTCTGATAGATATATTTTGTTGTTGTTGAAATCATGTTAACGGTGTGCTGATTATTTTTTGTTTGTAGCATGTTATTTTCTAATCATATCTTGTCCCGTTAAAATCATGCTAGTAGTAGTGCACATGATTTGATTAGTCTATGTTGGAGTTATGACTCCACAAATCATTGTTTTATTTTGTATCAACTACCTTTCCTTTATAATTCTTTTTATGGTATTCCACCCATCTCATTGTTTTTCTATTTTTTTTGAGATTCTAAATCAAGCCAAAGTGATTCATCATTATGTAAATGGTTATTCATGTAGGATCGACCTCACTCCAAATGTCCTACCACTAAAATCAATTCATGATTATATGTTATTTTTTTGTTTTACTTTTTTTTTTAAATGTAAATATTTTAAACTGGGGTTGTTGGTGATCAGGGAATCAATTGAATGTCAAATCTTCCTGAATGTTCCCCACTTTTAAACTCTTTTCAACAATTCATTCATATGTCATTGGTTTCCTAGTCATGGGAATAGTTACGGGGTTTAAGGAATGGAATCTAGACATGGCATTGAATTATGGTGGTTTCAATTTTATCACCTCATTTCGCTTTCAATATTTTGTCTTGAATCTCGTAATCTTTGGCTATAATAATATTTTAATGATTTTTGTTATGTGTGTCAAATTGGCATTGTTATATGTCTAATTCCATATTCATCCCTTTCATTTTTTAACATTTTTTTGAGTCTATCTTGTTTCGTTGTTTTCCCTATTCCTTGTCCTTTAAAGCATTCAAATTCATGCTTTGTGTTTGATTGCATTTGATTCTTTGTTGCATTTTTTTCATTTTCATTACAATCTATGTGTCCTTGATAACATGGTGACATTTCATGCTATTAGATGCTCAAAGCTAACCATCATGGTCAATGATTCAAGGACGACTTTAGTTTTTGAACAATGTTTGTGCACTATGTTTTTGTTTTACCTAGGATCCTTGCATATATCCAAAGATGTTTCATATGATTCTAATAACTTGGTCTTGAATTTGGTGTACCAGATTCCTATGACCTTTTCTCAAGGGAGACAGTGGGTGGTTGGTTGTGGGTGTTATTGCATTGTTAGCAATAGTCTTATTCATAATTCTCAAGAAACAATCTTGATGCCAATAATAGAAAGCTCCATGGTTAAGATTATGAACAAAAACATGAATTTAGTGACACTCGACCTTTGTCTTCAGTCAAACTTTCTTCATTTGATTTCATCGAAATGTCTGATTTTTCCTTGGGTGATAACTTGACACCCCATTCCTCATCCACAATATTATTAGATTTGATTTCTCAATCCGGTTCCTTGCAACCATAGTTTCCATTGTCATGACCATTTTTTGCCTTGTCATCATAGCCTTCATCCTTTCCCAAGAGTATTTAGTCAATGGTTTCTTACTTACATTTAATGGCGTTTCTAGGACAGAGCTCCAATGAGATGTGGAATTTGGATTATGACAAGATACATGTTTAAAAGATCCAATTCTTGTTGATGATTTTTGATGGGGATGTCTTGTTTGAATTATCACCTTTGCTTCTTAATGCTAGCAACTCTTTCAAAATGTAAGGCATGGACATAAATAATGATGGCCATGCTTGGTGTAAGGTGATCATCATTAATATTGAAAATAATTTTGGGTTGAGCTTCAAGAAGACTCATTGCTTGGGTCACTTGCATTGTGTGTAGGATGATTGTGCGAACTTTATGTGTTCTGCCTCTCACAATGAAACCTTCTAGTGTAGTGAAAGTGTTCATATTCCACTCGTAGGTCAAATGCAACTGATTCCATTTGCTTCCTTGCTTGGATGCAAATTTTGTCATGTTTTTCCCTTTTGCATCAGTAGTTATAATGGGAAAATCTATTATGTTGTGCATAAACTCCAATCTCTGTCAATAGTGGTGATTCATCTTAGGGTACACAACCATCCTGCTGCAGATGGCGAGTGCATGGAATCTCTAGAAGAGACTAAAAGGTTGATTGTAGAGGAGGTCAATCGGACACCTGACACGAAGATGTTTGCGATTTCCTTGAGTGCCAACAAGACCTTTTTGGCTAGGCATTTACTCAATGAGTGTAGTGATGGTAAAGTGGAGCTTCTCAAAGGTGAATGATTGGAGTAAATCTAAGACAAGTTATGTGAATTGAGATCTCCCAATGTTCGTAACTTGATTACTTCTTTCAAGCATCATCCAAGTGGTGGGTACATTGATAGCATCCTTGAATTGAAGTCTAAAAGTCAATATGACTACATCCATGAGTGTTGCTTCCCTAAACAAGTTCTTGAACAAAAGGTGTTCATTTTCAAGATGTCCATAAATGATGTGGCGAGTGGAGCAAGTCTTGTCACATGAATGCAACCTATAGGGGATTTGCCAAATTCTTGGATCATGCTTGATCATGTGAAGTGCGTGGCTAGTTGGATAACTATGGCTTGTCATGTGTACGATTTGGCCTATTGCAAAGCGATGACCATTGACGTTTGTGACATATAGTTTAAAGACACGAAGGCTTAACAAGTAATGTGGACAAAGCTCAATGACACAATGTAGAAGCATGACTTTCCAAAACCAAATTTCAAGGGTTTCATGGTTGATGACACATAAGCCAATTGGAATGCCGTTATAATTATTTATGGATTAGGGGACCCTTCTGTGAAGATGATTGGCAAGGAGTGCACATGTTTATTCCACTAGAGTTAATTGCTCGATAAACACACTAAACAACTAATCAAACTTGAATTTCAAGATCAACACATCTATTTTTGCCACCAATATAAAGGCGCAAAATCCCTTGGGGAGGCCAATAGTTTGTATGCTTTAATTCATTGTTGGTGGCTTTCATCAGGGGTTGTTTCTAAGGCAAGTGTCCATGAGTTTGGCAATTGGCTTAACTTCTAGCATTTTTGTGTTAGACAATGGGCATGGTTCATGGTCCATGTGAGTATTTCCTCTTTCAGTTGTTTTTTATTTTCTCTTTTTTGTTTGCATTTAACATAGGAATTCCATTTGCTCTCAAATTCCATTTGCATTTTTGCTCTAATTTTGTTGTGACATTTTTATTTTATTTATTATTTCTTTCTTTTGACCTACAAAAGTTCAATGATAAGGAATGGTTGGACGTGGCCACTTGTAATTTGGTAGAAACTATGCATAACCTCTAGTTGTAGTAGTTGAGGAAACATAACACTTGTCTATACATAGCGACGTCTGCTGATTATGTTTTCAAACAATACACGTTGTATAAACAATACTTGCACCCAACTAGTCATGGATTCAATAAAAATGAATTGTTGTTGAAGAGGGCACAAGGATCAAATGATCTTGCCAAACTTACAACCATTGTGGCAAATTTCACATCTAGGTCATCTTTCACAAATTGCCTTTCGCATGTTGAGGGATAAAAGGTGTTTGGGTCTGCCAAGCGACCTACTAATTGTCCTCTTGGTGTAAATGAAAATTCCATGTGAATTGTCTTGACCATGTGAATTGTCTCCACAGGTATCCATTCCGGCTCCTAAACCTAATATTGTGGAGGATGTACATGTTCAACAACTGCCATTTAGTTCCAATGATTCACTACCTTTGCTATCTTGAGGTGGCCTAGAGTTGAAGGAAAATATTTATGTTGATGGTTAGTGGTGTATTGAACATTGCCCACCCAAATATGCAATTCAATGTTTTGCATTCCAAAAAACCTTGGCGTTTAAATGCAAAACAAAGATCAACATTTATAAATTAGTAAGTGAAACTCCTACTCCATGTTACTCAGGTTTTTGGGTTGAATATCACAACGAATCATTTGAACACCTTAAACATTGGTTTTATCTCGATGACTTCAACTGTTGTGTGGGTGGGATAATTTGAAAATTTGCAATTGTTAGGCATGTAGTTCCAACCATATGGCCCATCTAAGAAGGTACTAACTTGACCAAAAGGAGGCAATAACTCTAAAAGAGGTAGGGTTTTCCTTTGACCACTTGGGTAGAAACAACGTTCAAAGTTTATTTGGCTTCCAATCTTCTAGTTCAAACAATTCCCATGTGCTTATTGTGAGTTCTCACAACCTTGTGAGGTCGTTTGATGCAAGTTGTTGGCCTACAACTCGTGGTGCTAAGAAGGTGAGATGGCCTTCAGAAGGTGAGATGGCCTTCCATGTTCAAAATAACATAGCAACACATAAACAATTAAGAAGCTAGTAGGTTACTTCTGCAATGCATTGTTTTCCCCACTATTGATGTCCCACCACCCGAGTATGGGCAAATTTACAAAAAAAAAAATTATGACAACAGACATGACGTCATTATTAATAATTTCCTTGGATGTTCATGTGTCTACTTTGTCAAAATGTTGGCAAGTTCTTTGGGTGCATGTGGGGCATATGTGCAATGTAAACATGTCTATCACATCTTGCATATGATTATGTTCTATGGGTTCAAAAAAAAGTTCATTCATTATTGCACGTGGAGTTAGGATGAAGTTCAGTTTTTGTTAAAACATTTTAAAGCCTTTGGACTTTTGCAATAGTACATAACAATTCCATATGTTTCAAATCAATTGTGTTTCTTCATTCATCAAACTTGTTGTAGTTGCCTTCATTATGTAGAAAGTTTTGTTTCTAGTTATGACTAAATAATTTTTTTCCCACTATGTATTATTTCAACTGTTCTTATGAGATGTATCTGTTATTTTGTTTTGGTGATTATACACTAATAGTGTGGCATCAAAATATGTGATTTGATAAAAATTTATAAATTTTATAAATACAATAAACCCATTGATAATCATAACGTGTTTTCATGTATATTGCCATCACAACACATATTTGTCAAAAAAACTAATATATTTATTAGTTTAAATTCATCAAATCATTCTTAATCATGTAATTTCTCATCATTTTAACAATTCTGAAAATATTGAAGGTATTGTATAAGAACCTTAGATATTTGGAGCATTGGTTGCACCTAGAATGATAATATGTTTATAATCAATAAATCATTGTTAATTCCCCAACAAACCATGTACGTGACATGGCAAAATATTCCATGACAAGGTGTGGAATATTTTGCCATGTCATATATTAATTCCACGTGGCAAAAAAATATTTAAAATATTCCATGATGTGGCATGGAATATTTTTAAAGATTATTTCTTGCTCATGTGAACTTGCTCACACTCACTTGTTCACCCGCTCACCCACTCACTTACTACTATTGCACTTATAATGTTAAAGGCAAAATTGTGTTGTCCCTATTGGATAGACTGGACATAAGTAGTCTTAACAATTTATAAGGTGAACATAGGTGTAGTATGACTATGTAGGATTAGGACTTATGAAGATTAATTCAAATTGGGTTCCATGGTGGGAATTTGTTCAAAAGATTTTTAAAGAAGCGTTGTTGAAGAAAAGATTAGTTTTAGATCAAAAGATGAGGAAACAAGATTAGGAGAGATAAAATAGTTTTGAAATATGAAAAAGCTCAAGTTAAAATTAGAAACACTACTAGAAAACATGTGGTTAGACCAATATGTAAACCACTCATTTTATGGTGGTACCAATATAATAGGTTTAGTGGTTTAAGGTAGTGGTTGGTACCCAATGGGATAAAGAAACCACCAAATAGCTGATTGGGTGGTTTGGTTCAAGTTTGTTTTGTGGTATTTTTAAGGTGTTGAAGTAACAATGTATTCATTAGTGGTTCTAATGGATGGTTTTGTGTGATGGTCAAACTCTATTTGATTAGTCAAACATAATTTTGATTGGTCAAATGCCACATGGCATTTAGACATTGGCCACCTAGGCTAGGTGACATGGCATTTAAATATTAACCACTTAGGCTATGCCACGTGGCTAGAACCTAAAGGACCTAGGATAAAAGTAAATTAAGCCCAAAATTAAGTACTAGGTCTAGGTCTAGGAACCTAAGCTTTAAGCCTAGGCACCTAAAGCCTATGCAACTAGGCCTAGATCTAGGAGCATAAAGTAGGCTTAGGCAACCTAGGCCTACCTTAGGAGTTTATGCTATGTCCTTTCCTAGGTTGCACCTAAAGCTAGGTTGCTAAACTAGGCCTAGTTGATGTAGGCCACCAAGATTAAGCTTACACTTAAACCACCTAGGTAGGAAAGTCCTATTTTATTTTGACTTTGACCTTTAAGGTTGAACCATTTCAATTAGCTCATCACAAGTGGCCTTTCTTTTTTTAATACTTCTTATGTTTTGGATGCTTGGAGTGCTTTCATTTACATTCTTCATAATTTGGAAAGGATGATAAACAATATGGGACAAATTTTTGGGGAGGAGAAACATTCTCATATGGACATACAACACTAGAGAGCCTTTTAGTTCATACAACATTGTTTTTAAGTAATTATGTAATACACATTACTGAATTAAATAAATAGATAAAGAGGTAAGTAAATAGATATGTTAATTAGTAGTAATTAATGTCTAGTTATATAATTGCAACTAATAATTACAACCATATTATAAATCTTTAAATTATGAAAAATATCAGCATAATTATAATGAGCTATATTTTTATTCATAATTACAAGTATATTGTGACTAATTCTTTACATGAAATATTCTACTTTAAAACCCAAGCCCAAGCCCACTTGTTTCATGGCCTTTTTTGAAATTTTGTACATGACTAAATTTGTAAAATGTCCAGTGTCTCTGGCCAAGGGAATCCTATGGGGTTTGCCACTAGGCCCAAGCTAATATTCACTGTCCTAGGACCCAAGACAGGGAATATTTTACTTTAAACCCCGAGCCCAGTCCTTTCATGACTTTTTTGGAATTCCGTGCACGACGTTAGCAAAATTTGTAAGATGTCCAGGATCACTCTCCAAGGGAATCTAATGAGGTTTGCCCCTAAGCGCAAGCGGATATTCCAAAAACAAAGAATATTCTACTTTAAATCCCAAGCTCAGTCCTTTCATGACTTTTTTGGAATTCCGTGCGTGACGTTAGCAAAATTTGTAAGATGTCCAGGATCACCGTCGTCCAAGGGAATCTTATGAGGTTTGCCCCTAACCACAAGCCGATATTCCTTATTGTGGGATCCAAAAACAAAGAATTTTCTACTTTAAATCTCAAGCCCAGTACTTTCATGACCTTTTTTTAATTCTGTAAATAAAATTAAAGCAAAATTTGTAAGACGTTCAGGGCCACTGTCCGAGAGAATCTTATGGGATTAGCCCCTAAGTGCAAATCAACATTCCATGTATTGGGACCCCAAGCTCACTCCTGTCATGGCATTTTTGGAATTTTGTAATCCCGCCCAGTGAACTGAGGAAGTCAGCCTCATTACTAGCCTGCCAGGTGGTTGGCAGTTTGTGATACCACCCAGGCCGCTGAACTCAGGAAATCAGCCTGACTAGTGAGGCTGCCCCACCTAGTGAACTGTCGTATCCCCTTGGGACATAATGCCTGGCAGCCCCCATCCTGAGACTGTACCTTAAACTAAAATGCAAGCTGGAATTGGCTGGAATTGGCGCCATCGAGGGCCTGGGGCCCTAGGCAGCTATACGGGGTCCTGCCACATACCATTGGTTTAAGAACACTTACCCAAAATAGTAATAATTCAGGTTTCTCTCAAGCCACCCGGCCTCCATTTCTAAATTCATTAACCGATTTTGAACAATTATTTAAATAACCTGTTAATTTTATAAAGAAATAAATAAAGTAAAAACACCAGGCAAGGGAACAAGAGAAGGAAAAAAAAAAAAATGAAGCCCAAACAAATGACCACACCCCAAAACGCAGAACACACAATGGGGAGCCCTAAGAGGAAAAAACACGAAACCTATGACCTAAACCCATCACCAGCAGCACAAACCAAGCTTCAAAAGACCAAGCTTCAGAATACACAATAGGGAGTCCTAAGAGGAGAAAACACGAAACATAAGACCTAAACCCATCACCAGTAGCAGGACGCAAGTCGCTGGCTTTGTTAATTGGCTTTGTAAAACTTCCTGACTGCACAGGTGACCTCATTAAGTCTTGAAAGTGCTGTTTTATAAAGCCCCAAAAGTGGTTAGAGTCTGAGTTCACAACAGAGTATCCTTGAAGTCCCCAAGATACGCTTTCCTTTCCGTAAAGATCAGACAATCAAGAATTCATGTTTCATAAAGACCTTGTTAGATTTTTCATGTATTAGGAAGGCATGTTGCTAGCAGGGTTTTTTTTTTTCAAATTCCTCAAGTAGGTGCACTGGCTAGGATCCTCAGCATTAATTAACGCGACTGTCCTCGTGAGCAAGTAGATATTTTTGGAATCCTGCCTAGTTCTGGCGACCCATAGTAAGACACTGTCTAGTCTAAATCTGGCAACTTCTAGCTTTTTTTCCTCAAAATATGGCGAATGTTTTTCTTAATTCCCAAAATTTCCTTTGTTACATTCGCCAGCTGTTTTTTTGGTCGTGAAGTGGCGAAAATTCGCCACAAAAATCAACGCTGGTTACGAGGCATAATTTTGCCTAAATGAAAGCCAGTGTTTCAAAAACTGTAATGCTTCTCCTATGTGCATTTCATCTTTTGTAACACCCAATTTTTATTTTTATGTTTTTTCCAATGGCTATCACTGGAAAAATATGAATATAGAATACACATTCAATCAGTCTTTACACACAATAAAGACTTCGGCCATGGGCTTTCCTGGATTTAGGCCCACACTTGGCTCTACTTTGCACAAACCCTTATCCCAGTAAGTGAGTTCTTTTGGAACCTTACTGAGTTAATTTTCAATTTTATGATTAATTTCGAAAGACAAAAAATTGGTCTAAATGCGATTTTTTTGCTTTGTTGGTTCAAAAATTGCAGAAGAACAAATGTGCACACTATCTCATAAAAGGTTTTCTGACAGCACCAAAAGTGGAGCAAGGAGCCACACAGTTTGAGAGGGTTATGATGTGGTCACATCCAAACAAACAAACAAACACTTCTATGAATATTGAGATGGTTCATACATAGTTGAGACTATGTGTACATTCTTGTTTGGGGTTTTGCCATAAGACCCAAAGAGTGGTAATGGTGCCTCTTAAGTGTAAGGTAAAGCCCTAGGGTGGGGGCCTTCTCAAAATAAGGGGCTAGGATGAGGCTATAGCTGAGTCTGGCCCCACATTTTGGGAATGTGCCCCAGCCATGGGCTTTACCTATTGTAAAAAATGAGGCAAAATTTATCATGAACCATACCTATGTAGATCACAAGAGGCATATGAATGGAAGGGTTCTTATGCCTACTCCTCAATTGTGGGAGGGTTCTTACACTCACAAATAGGTGGAATTTCCCTCCCATCCTTGAGAAGTAGGCATAACTGTAGTACCTTTACCATTTCGGCACAAATTAATTTTTTTTTGTTTTGTCGGTTTTAAAAATTATTTTATTAATTATGCTGAAATTTTAATAAAATCAAAAAAAATTGCAGACCTTCATGGACAGCAACTTAAATTGAGGCAGTCCAGACACACTAGACTGTTCCATAGCACGGATAAGACTGTTTATTATTTTGTATAACCATTACTTGTTGAAGATTGCAGAATTAGAAAACCAAGTGCTGAAATTAAGATTTAAATTTAAATTAATTATTTGACAGTTTGTTGCCGAAATCGTAAAGGTACTTTGATACTTTGATATCCCTCCCAATTTGTAGGAGGGAAATTGATGGATATAAGGTACCTCCACATACGCTACAAATTTCCTCTGAGTGGTTTACTTGTAAAAGAAGTGTGACTTATCTTTAGACCCTTTCCAAAATTTCAGGTGCTTTTGTTTAAAAGCTAGCTAATTGGGCGACAAGAATGTAAAATTTTAATCATGATCTTTAGTGCTGCATCCTGATAGATTTACCTACTTTTTTTCTTGTGACCAAAAAAAAAGTGTGATGGGCTGTGTTCGCAAATGATTTCACATGACAAGTTGACAAAAATTTGACATTTCACACAAAAATGTGAACATGTAAGCATAACAATTTGACAAGAATGACTTTTTATTGGAACTTATTCCGATTAATCCAACCTGAAAATTCTTCAATTTTCTATGTTGTGTCACATTTCAAACATTGCCCTTGGAGTAGTGTTTTTTCTTCCAATATTTTGATATAGTGAAGGTGACAATTTTAAATAATTCAGTTTAGGAAAATTTGGTAATAAATTCCCTTTTCTTAAAAATAATTGTTAAGTTAACAGGAAAACAAGTGTTTTTTTAAATAAATTTCATCACATTTCAACACAGTTTTCAGTTCTGGGGCAGCTTTTTTTTTGGGTCAGGTTTCTACAGTTTTGATAGTTGTGACCAAACATGTCATCAACTAATGCTTTTTTTTGGGGGGATTACTGCTAATGATGCCGCATCAGAACACAGGGAAATAAAACAATGAGTGTTATATACCCCCTAACGAGCTCTGTTTGGGGTTCTCTTTTTTCTGCAACCATTTTGGGCCCGGTGCAGTTTTGCCAGAAACAAGCTCTGTTAAGGCCTGTCTGTTTTGATCCTTTTTAGGTCGTGTGAGATTCTGCCAAGAGAATAACTTTTTGCTTTACATGTTTTGCTGTCCCAAACCAATTTCAAACCCATCACCTCTCAATTGAGAATGAGCATACCAACCATCAGCACTGTAATAACAACAGTTAATGAAAACAATGTTGTTTTTTAATTTCACCTATAAATAAGATCAAACCAATCAAACCCTACATTAAAACAATTTGGCTTTACACTATGCGCTGCATTGACACCCGTACAAAGCTCATTAGGGGATATTTACTGTCTTTTTGTTGTTTGATATACTATGGACCAATGTTGGTCAGTTAATGAACCCACAGTTCAGGTTCTTTGGAAAGAACCAATCTGCTATAGCAAGATTAACTTTCATCATAAACCAAAGAACCTAGAAGAGGTAACCATCCAAAAGGTTGTTTTTGTGGTGATGAACCAGGTGACTGGTGGGAGGCTGCTGATTATTGAGAATAGTTGAGACATGGGAGCACCAAGCTATTTGCAATAACCATTGGCCTTGAGCCAACTATTAGACATAGTCAATGTCCTTTACATGCATAACATGTTCAATAGTTGGATGCAAATCACTTTTCATCAACACACATTGATAATATGGATCATCTTTTTGTCCACAGAGAATGAAATACATGCAACTTAACAATGGATATAACTGTAGTGTGGACATTCTAGTTGTTACCCAAATTTTATTATAGTAGGTGATAGAACTTAACAGGTGAAACAATATGATAGATGATAGGTCAACATGTAGTTAGTTGATAGGTAGTTGACAGAGCAAGTAGTTTGTAAAACAAGTAGATGTTAACATGCAATTCATTTTTTAAAAAATTGAACTATTAGTGTATATACTAGTTAGATATTGTTTGAACAGACTAATGATTTTTATTTATTTATTATTAACATATAAGTAGGATAAAGAGAAAAAAAGAAGGGACTAGAAACTTTGGAGACTACAGATTTCAAAACTTTTATTTTGTAATTTCAAATTTGCAATGAAGAATAGGAACTTTCCACTTTCCATTATTATTTTTTAGTTTTGCAACTTGTATACATTTTTTATTTAGAGTTTTGATTCATACATAGGATTTAGAGATTTTTCTATTGAATGTACATGTTGTTGATTAATTGAACCTATTTCGGAAGTAGAAGGACTACAAAGAATTTTGATGGGAAACCATAAAAAATCTAATTAACATTTGGTGACCATCCAATGGATTAGAATATATGACATTCATGTCTAGAATTTTTTGTTATAATCATTAAGCATTATATCAAAATTATAAGCATTAACGCTTATTATTTTTAGTTTGTATCATTTTCCTTTTTTTTTGTGCAAACTCTAAAATAATGTTGTTGTTTCTTTTCCATTTAGAAATCATTAGGGGAATAGGTGGTAGTGTAGAATTTTTGAAGGAAGTCAAACATCCCATCTATAAAAAAAATTATTTTAATTTTTTTGATTGTTGGGGGGAGTTGATTTGGTTTTATGTTAAAAAATTATGTGAATACTTTTTTTTAACCTATTATTTTACAAGGTCAAGAGGTGGTTATAAAAAAATGTAGGAAACGATTAGATTAGGTTATACATCAACCTATATTAAAACATGCACAAATGCAAGATGAACAATGTGTAGCCTATGGGAAATGAACCGGTGAATGCACCAAACATAAAGGTAGCATAACAAATAGAATTCAACAATTGGCATCAAATTGTAGCCAAATAGGTTATGCATAAGGAAACCAACCATACCCTCAACCATTCACCAAATGACATCACAAATTTTGATGCAACAATGAGCAACAAGTCTTCACAATGGTGGCAATAACAAACCTATTCAAAATTTGATGTTGTTTTAGCACAACAATAATGGCAATCTTCAACAACTAGTTATTTCATACCCATAACAAGTGCACCAACACAAACAACAAAATATTGAATCAAATTCCAACATTGATTTGGTGACAACCAATTCAGAGATGGAACGAATCCAACTTATAAACAAGTTTTAAATAATTTCATCACATTGATTGAAGACCTTATAATCAATTAGTTTCTATGTCGCATTTGGAATCGATTGAACCTTGAACACCACCATCTATTGTTTGACAAGGGTCCACATATCAACATGCCCCTTGGTCAACTAGATTGGTTCGTGGTCAAAATGAAAGATTACAAATTCCACACAACACACCAATTTCATGAAGAAATTTGGATGTTGAAATTATAACCTATTCTTATTGTCAACATGTGGGACATCAATTCAAACATTGCCCCTTTGTTGATGATACATTAATATAACTTTTAAGGTATGAGCTGATGAATATTCATCAACTTGTTGTTCCAACTACAACAATTGTATTACCAAATGTAATTGTGCAAGGAATTCAAGTCATGAATTCAAGTTTTGGTTATATGGCAATACTTGTTAACTATCAACCAACCAACCAACCACCTATTACACCATTTATACCAAGTAAGATCGGTCTTTTACATACATTTACATATCCAATGTGGTATATTGTCATACCCCCTTACATAATTTAAAATCCTAATTTGTATATAACATATCCTACTAAAACAAAAAAAATTGATCTTTTAATTTCTAGGAATTATATAGGTTACATACCTAGATATGTGCATTTGGTATCAAAGCAACTTGTCATACCACCAATACAAACACTAAAGTAACCAGTTTATTACAATGGTTCAGCTAATCATTAGCAAGGAAAAAATACTTGTTTAACAAGTGATAACCTCAATGACAATTATTATACCCATCAATATTGAAATACATCAAATTATTGACAATTTGCCAATTCATGTACCACATAGAAGTTTTGCTCATCATCCACCAAATGGAGGACAACCTAGAAATTCACATGGAGGAAGTTCACCTGGAAGAGATCCACCTAGAGGACAAACATTTAATCCACATGTTGGATCATTTGGATGGCCAACACTTGATCCACAAATGTTCATACCACCATGGTATCCACCACCTAGGTGAAAACATGGTCAAAGGAACCAAGGGCACCAAGGTAAAAGTCTTTTCCAAGGACTACATATGACACGTGTCATTTCTGTGTTGGTTTATAAATTAAAATTTTACATTTCAAATAACCCATTTAACATTACATTTTAGGTATAAATACATTTTGACTAAAAATTGGTTTTACATCATGTATATTATGCATTCATGCCCTCTATCAAATATATATGAACAACTTTTATTAAAATCACATTTCAAAATCCATAATTTTTAAGGTCAAAATTATTTTTATTCAAATATCCCAAAAAATTATGACAATCGAAACTATTATGTTTCCCTTATGATCTTTCAAACATACAAAAATGTAGTTTTGAGGAAAGTCCATTCACTTGGGTGGCTCCTTTGATTGTGATTTTACCTACTTGCTATGCAACTTGTACCAAAGGTAGTAACCAAGTTACCATACAAGAAGTTGCAATACCCAACATATGTCAAAGACACCCTAATGCTCATAGTAGAATATTTTAAAAGGCCAATAAAGCTAATGGTGAAACTATGTAGATTGACATTATCAACTTGTTTGGTTTCACTCTTCAAGATAGTATCTCTAAATGGGGTGAGAATTTTGTTCAAGATCATCCAAATTGCACATTTGAAGAACTGGAACAAATGACCATCAACTAGTGGAAAATAGTAAAGCCAATGAAATACTTTCACAATCGATGACATTAGAAAATATTTTGGAAGAAAATTTGAAGGATATTATCACTATAAGTCTTGGAGACCAACTATACATTCAACTTGGGACAATTCTTACATGTAATACCTAACATTAAACATTACATTTTTAACCTGCTACCATCAAAACTTATTTCATTTAAACCTACAGTTGCTTCAATAGCAATGGATCATTAAATGGCAGTTATACATGTTCAAGTAGGAAAGAACTTCATTGAGGATGTCCTTTTAGATGGTGGTTATGGAATTAATATTATTACTGAGAAGTTATGAGTGTAGTTAGGATTACCAAAACCAAAACTAACACCTTACAACTTATGCGTGGCAAATCAAACCAGTGCTAAACCCCTAAGTTTGATAAAAAAATCTTTAAAAAAATTTCCATGGAATTCCTTATACAATCACCTTTATTGTTATACATAGTAGTGTATGGGATTCGAATTATTCCATGTTATTAGGTTGTCCTTGGCTTAAAGATGCCAAAGTATCTCATGATTGGGCTAATAATATTATTATCCTTCAAGGAACCAATCTAATTATAATCATACTTGTTACTAAGAAATTAAGAGGACCAACTAAATCACTTGAAAAATTAGTTTGTTATGACTTTCATTCTAGATATTTGATGAGGAAAATTTAATGTTTGTTATAAGATCAAAATTATTTTCAATAGGAAACATAATTGTACTGAAACCAACCAAGTTAGACCAAACTTTTATTTTTATTCCATCAACAAATGTTGGGTTAGTTGAATAAGTAATTGATGCACTTGTTGAAGCAATTTTTGTACTACCTAGTCAAATAGCTATACCTTATGATACTTTTAAGCAACACCTCTTAGAGATATTATTCCTACCTAAAGTGGGAGATATGGGGCATAAGCATGGTAAAGTATGATAGTTAGTGACACTCACTACTTTTTTGGAAAGTACCCATAAGTTATGCCTTAATATATTGGATTCATGAATACTATTTAAATCAATGATCAACAATATTGAAGAACCACATGTTTAAATATGCATTTAAGTACATTTTTTGAAATGTGAGTACTAGAAAGTATGTGTCTAGTTTTGCAAAATAGAGTTACAAGTACATGAAAGTAAAATATCAATTAAAATTATTGTACTTTCAAGTTGATAAAACCCTAATGTATATGAATATAGTTTCAACTTTTCATATTATGGTCATAATCTATCATAGTGTCAATGTAAAAGTATGTTGGAAGATTTAAACAACTAGTCAATTTAGAACATACTTTTCATCCATTTTTTTAATATAAAATTTCTTCAAACTTTGTGTTCAACTTATAATAAATTTAATGAAGAGCTCTATGATTTCAAAATGCAATTTAAATAGTTTTTAAATATATTTTTGAATGTGAATGTTGAAAAGAAATTGTTTTTGAAATTAAATTTTCGTAGGGTTACTTTTTTGGTATACTTTATCATGCTTGAACCCTATGACAATTGATGAAACACTTACTTGATAAAGAGTTCAGAATCTAGAAATTGTTTGTTAAATATCACAAAAGAAGAACAATCAACAAAAATCAACATGGGCATTCAAGATAACCTATAATAGGTGAAAATGAACATTGATATTAAACTTGTTATTCATGCTCAATTGGTTGAATTGTTAAAAGAAAGTAAAAGCATGGTTAGGTGGCTCACATTTGACATTTTGAAGAGTCCACATCTTACACTAACTACAATTCTTGCATTTAAAATAATTATCAAACTATAAGTCCTATACTTATCCCCTATGGTTTTGGTCATAAATATTAATAGACCACCCTATAAATATCCCTAAACATGTGATTAGCCAAAAACTTTAGAAAAAAGTTTAAAGATTTCAATGCGAAATGGAATATCAATTATAAAAAATGACAAAAATCATGACGAGTTGGTATTTTAAATATTTTAAATATATATATTGGAAAAATTTCAATGCATCTTACAATTAAATTATTCATTTTATGGTGGCCTATTTTTTATTTTCTATTTTGATATTACTATGACATACTTATTGAGTCCACATTTTTCATTTTCTGTGTGTGACAAACATAGTGTCATCATTTCAAAAGTCCATTATGAGTCCATTCTTTTCTTAAAATTCACCAATAATTTTTACTAACATTTCCATTAAACTCTATTGCAACATGGATAATGGAAAAAATGAAAAATTTAATATTTGATATGATTTTACATTTTAAGTTCATCTATAATCCAAAAAAATTACAACTATGACAATCCAAATAGTCCACCTAATTATGCTTTCACCCAAAAGTTCAAAAATATTTTTGTGTGGACTTATAAAAATTTGAAGGGCATACTACTTGAAATAGCTCAACATTGAATTGAGTTGGATACATTGATACCACTTGTTCAAAAAATGAGGTACCAATTAAATCTTAATTGTGCACCCATTTTCAAAACACGACATTGAAAAACTACTTGTTCTAGGTTTCATTAAACTTGTTGAGGAGTTTACTTGGCTATCACCAATAATCATAGTGCCCAAAAAGAACGGCAAATTGAATTTTTGTGTGGATTTTAGAAAGCCAAATGTTGTCACAAAAAAAGCTCCATAGCCTTTACCTTTTATTGATGAAGTTATAAATACAATAGTTGGACATGAAGTTTATGCCTTTCTATATGGTTTTTCTCGATACCATCAAATTTCCATTACATCTAAAGATCAATACAATTAAAACTATTTTTGTTATTAACTAGGGGGTTTTCATATGGGTTGTGATGCCTTTTGGGGTCAAAAATGGATTGCCTACTTATCAAAGGGTAGTTACAAAAGCTTTCCATGAGTACATTGATCTATTCATGAAGATCTTTTTAGATGACCATACTATTTTTAGTGACCTATCCACCCATATAAAGAAACTCATAAAGTGTTTCCTCAAGTGTAGAAAATTTGGCGTTAATTTCAATCCAAAGACATGTGCATTCATGTTTGTTCTTGAACTATCTTGGGATTTTTTCTAAAGAAAAAAAAACACCTATTCCTAAGAAAGTAAAGGTCATAATCAAAATGATAGTACCCAAAACACCTCAAGAGATCCAAATGTCCAATGGAATGGCCCAATATTATGAATGTTCCATAAATATTTTTGCTTCTATTTGAAATTCCTATCACAAAATTACTTAGGAAAATTAAGGTATTTGATTGTACAACTGCATGTCAAACCAATTGGGAAGACATCAAAAACTAATATATTCAAACTCATTCAAATCAATCACAATTAAAAACAAAAATTTCATGATCATAGTAACAAATCTCAGTTAGCAATATAAGTAATATTTGTTCAAAATACAATTGGTAAATTTGATCAACTAGTTATGTATTCCTTTAAATTATTAAATTATATTAAGAGAGATTATACCACTATTAAGATAGAGGCTTTAATTGTGGTCTATGCCTTACACAAGTTCAAACATTATTTCTTATGTAATAAGTTTATATTTTATGTTGATCATATGGGTCTAGTATATTTAGTTAATAACCCATAAGGTAGATGCACAATCAAGTGGCTCACTTTTCTGACAAAACATTTTTTTTTCATGGGTACATTTCATTCAAATGCATATGGTGATTAATATATCCTTAGATCTAGTAATCGAGACTTGGATCTAAATTAACATTTTCATTATGAAGAGAACTAGGTGGTTACTTATTAATAAAAAAACTCATTTGCTAATAGTAATGAAGTTTTGAAGTAAAAAAAATGGACTAGTTCGTTAATTAGAACATCACAAAATGGAAAAAAATATATTGATTCACATTCCAAATTTGTTATTGGGATTCAATATATGATGAAATACAAAATGATAAACTCATATCATGCATTGTTTATTTCAAACCCTTAACCATTTGATAGTTAGGGACTTTTGAATGGTTAAAATTTGACCATATTTTCATAAATCCATATGAGTTGCAATTTTTGTTTGTTTTTCAATTTCTTTGTCCCCAAAAAATATTTTTGAAAATTTTACATGGGTCATTATTCATATCGATTTTGTGGGTTTTCCTTTCAGGTCCTTTTAGAACTCCCATATTAAAAAATGACATCAGCTACATTAAATATAGGTTTTTGCATAGATTTAAAAAGGTTTGTAGGTGATTGAACATGTATTATTCAAATATTAGAATAATATATATTTTTTGATTACAACCCTGTCAATTTGAATCATTTCATAGAATCTTGTATGGACTCATAGGGATTATAATTTTTGTTGTTTTTTTGGCCACTTGATCGTGTATTCACCTCACAATTTTTTGGTAGGTTATTTAGATGGTTATTGTTGTTTCTAAAATATGATTTTGAGATTGTGTACAAGCTTAGTAGATCTCACCTAATGGTAGATGCTTTAAGCTAGTTACCCAACAACTCTAAACCTATTGGAGTACTTGATCAAACCAATGATGTTCACATGTTCACATTAGAACTTGAGTGGTTATAAAGTGTTTATGAATACTTGTTAAAGAGAGTGACACTAGAAAGATATACTACCTCATAGAGACAACATTTAACCTAGAAAGTTAAACCTTTTTTACTTCAAGAAGGAATATTATATCAATTTGGACAAGATAACAATTTTTGTCAAGTTTTACAATTAAAATAGGTATCCATAGTGCTACGAGAATTACATGGAATAATTGCAAGATTTTTCTTTTGACATTATTGTCACAAAGATTTTAGATTTTGGTTTATTGGTGGCCCACTATGAATTGAGATGTTCACAAATATTGTAGAACCTATGATTAATGTCAATGAACAAGTAACATGTTATCATGTAGAACTTGGTGAAACTAGTTACCACTTTACCTAAATAATTGTTTCAAAAATGGCGTTTGGATTTCATTGGAATCAAACCTATATATAGATTGTTATGGAATTGGTACATTTTAGTAGCCATTGATTATGCAACAAAATGGGTGGAAACATGAGTGTTTTGTACCAACATTGTTGTAATTGATTGTTAAGTTTTTATATAAATACATTTTTACTTGGTTTGGATTCGACTGACTAAATTGTCATTAATCAATGATGTTATTAAATACTTAACTGATCATTTATCCTTAGCCATACCAATATTATTGTTTACTACCCACAAGGAAACGGTCAAGCTGAGTCTACTAACAAATTTTTTGGAACCTTATTAACTAAATTTTGTATGAAAATTGGAATGACAAGGAGGAACACTTGTTCACAGTACTATTTTCATACTGAACAACATATACAAAGTTGGAACCGATCACACACCTTTTCAACTTGTCTTGGATTACATTTAATATTACCTATTGTATACCATTTAAACTTTGAAAAAATGTAGATCCAATACCTATCTAAATAATAACTATGTGTTTGTTAGAGCTAGAAAAACTACAAGAAGATCGATTGATTTAGTTGTTGCTAACCAATGGCCATATTCAAGATTAGGTATACCCATCAAGAACAACTTTTAGGACTTTAAAATTATAGTCCTGCTAGATTTTTGACCTAGTCAAATCAAACCTTATGTCTTGCAAGTCTTTTTTTTTGGGAGGGATTTTCAAAATTTGCAAAATTGTTGGGTGATTCAATTGCACCCCACTCCTTATTCCCTGTTTTCTTGCACTAGTTTAAGTTTCGCACGTAACTATCCTAGCTTACTTTTGAAATACTTCACTATAGAGCTTGGCAACACAAACCTAAACAACAATTGCACCTTAGATTTGGAAAGTTTAATGATTAATCTTAACAATCTTAAGCATTTAGATTATATGTTTTCTCGTTTTAGTTTTTTCATTGTTGTGTACCTATTCACTGGAAAGCTTGGTGAAACGAGAGGTTTTCATGCATTTGTGATTTCCAGATTCATTGTGTAGTTATTCATTAAAAATCTCAACGAAGGGAGGGTTTTTTGTGTAGTTGTAATTTTCTTGTTTTAGGGTTTTGTAGATTTACTATGTAGCTAATTAAGAACCTCCTAACCATGGCTTGTGATGTAGCTTGGTATGTTGAGAACATGGGGTTGGAACAAGAGGGATTGTTATTCTAAGTTTGACAAAGGAAGATGTACCAATGTCCCAAATTGAAAAAGTTTTTGGGCCCAAAATTTCAAAGAATGGGTATAGATATGATAGAAAAGTTTCTACTCAGGTGGTATAGAGTATTTTTGAACTTTACAAAAGGGTCATGGGGAAGCACAAAATGACAAATGGCCATATTAACAAAGCCTTTGCACGAGGTGTGATCTGTTGGCTCAATGGCAACCCACTTGATTGGGTGAAATATGCAATTTACTATGGCAAATATGTTATGAAATTGAGGGAGACAAAGGCAACCACTGTGGCTCAACAGGTAAAATCTAGTGGTGTTCATGAGGGGAAGCAAATTTCGTGCCCCCCAACTTCTAGACAATCAAAGATTGAGTTTGAAATTATTGATGCAAAAGGTTTAAAAAGCAGAGTTCAATTTTTGAACGAGGGACAAACAATGAGTAAATTGTCATGATTTCAATTTAGCCCTAACTGGCATTTAGAGGAGATTCAAAGTTGTGAAGAGATGATACAAGTTAATAAATTGGTGTTGGGAAATGCAAAGAAGACAATCAACATTGTTGCTACAAAAAATGAAGAGGTGATTGTTGCCAAGAGGAAGTGTAAGATCACTTTGGAAGATTCTTGAAATGTGCATGTGGTAATTGCTCAACAATTGGCTATGGTTGAAAAACAATTCAAAGTCGCCTTGTAATCTTCTATCCCATCCTCTATGTAGGCAAACCCTAAGGATTTTGAAGGGTCATTGTGTGAAAGCACTAATAGTATTCAAGTTCATTCTGAACCTAATATAACATAATATAGATCAAGCATGGTTCGTTAAGATGTTTCTCAAATTGAATTGAAAGCACTTGAAACAAATAAGGAATAGGTTTTCAACACCAAAAGGTTTCAAATGTCAAAATTAAAAGAATAGAAATTGGTTTGGGAAGATTAGGTGGCCAAGTTAGCAAAATTTGTTACTTTGTTTGAAAAGAAAAAATCTAGGATAGGTGAAATTGAATTAAAGGCGATAATGCTTTAGGAGATATTGAGGAGAATGCAAGAAAATGGGGGGTGTGCATTTCACCCACTACCCATGCCTATTACCATAAATTGCCCAGGTAAATCTACATTTACTATCAATGAGTGCATGGTTACAAAGATTGAAGGATGAGACTTATGCTTCACTTAAGATTCTACTTGTGAAATGTGAAATGTATTTTTGTTTCATGTCTAAGTTTAAAAACCTAATTTAAGTTTAGTCCATAATTGTTTCATGCTTGAGTGAAAGAATTCAAAGTTTTTGCGCCATACTAAATATGATCTTGTGAATTTTAAAAGATTGATTAGGGTTGGTAGATTAAGATCTAGGTACTAGTTCAATCTTATCTTGAACATGAATTATTACAAGAATCTTCAAGTTGGTCCTTTGAAAGTCCAAATTTTGATACCAAATAGTGCTTATAAGTTTGGTTAAAGTGCATTAATACTTTAAGTTATAAGAATGATGCCTTGTAAGTCCACTACATGGTCGACAATAGTGTTTGAATAGCTCTGGTTATTAGATGTAATTAAATATGCATGTAAAAAATTTGTGTAGATTTAAATATTACTTCATGTAACCTAGACCTTGGAGCTCAAGCCTATGTCAATCCTACTTGATCAAATTTGATGTACTTATAATCCAATGGAAATCCTAAGTTCAAGGATGCTTGTCCTAGAAGTACATTTTGTTTATGGTCTTCAAGACTAGTAGTTTGTAAGTTCATTGCAAGTCCAATGGTAGTCCTAAGTTCAAGATTACTTGTCCTAGAAATCCAATTTATTTATGGGTTTCAGGATTGGTGGCATGTAAATCCATGAAAAGTCCAATCTAAAAATGTGTGGTACTTTCATGTTGTCATGTAAATCCATCTAAAGTCCATGGAGTCCAAAATAATCTTGTGCTTCCTTAGTGTCAATATGTATAATTCCCTACTTTCCTTTCCCTTTTAAAAATCATTTATTTAATTCCTTAACCCTGATTCAAAATTAAGTCTTTACATTCATGCAAATACTTATGTCTAGATTTGGAGTACTTATTCTCATATGATTTCATTAGGTCTTGAATGGCCTTTTTGTTGTCTTTGCTCGTTTGTAAGAGACTATGCATTAATAGAGCCATTACATACAAGTTGATGTCATAATTATTGTGTAAAGGTAGCAAGTAGCACATGAATTAATCTTCATGTTCATGAGTATTTTTCAAGTGTTTTCAAATGATTTCATCCTAAGTCTAGGATTATATTCATATGTTTCTAACTTCTTTTTTTGTCATGATTTTTGTGTAAAGGGATTCCAAGTTGGAGATGAAATTTGTGTAGGTTCAACATCTAAAGTTGTTCTTGGTAATTTTTTAAGCATCATGAACATAACAAGGGCTGATGCATCAAGTTTTAATGGAGTTTAGGATGCCACTAATTCATAAGTTGCCACACCCATGGGCACTATGAAAAAAAGGGGGGTTTTGCAACTAGCCTTGCAACTTAATTTTTGAGTTGCAGGGGACACTTGCAACTCATTGTATATATACGTTTTGAGTGCTAATAGATAGGTTACATGAGTTGCAAAGTTGCAATTCACTATATATATGGTGCAATTCATTATAATTCAATTGCAATTTTGTCAAAACAATTCATTTTCAATTACTATGTGACTCCATTACAACTACACCCATGATGTCATGTTGATGTCATTAATTATCATCCATCTATTAAAAATTTGACACGTGGCACTATGGAGATTTTTGGACAAATTATTTTTTTTGGAAATATTGATCTCCATTGTTCACTATGATTGTTAATGATGGTTCAATATTATGACACATGGCATATTTAAGTGTATTTTGGAAAAAATAAATATATATTTTAATAGCTAAGTAGGTTGTACATTACCATAAGTAGGTACAAAAATAGGACCTACTTATTTACCCATGTAGGTAAATAGGTAGGAAAACACAAGACTAAGTTAACTAAAGAATAGCCATGAAACTTTATTTTTTAAGTTTTGCCTTTAAGTTAAGCTTTTTTGAACTCATCCCAAAATGGTAGTTGTATTTTACTATGAGAATATAAAAGAATAAGCTCCTTTCTTATATAGTTTGTAACATGGGATTCAAAAATAAAACATATGGGTTAAATCTTTTAATTATTCCTTAGTTGCAAATTGAGTTGTAATTAAGTTGCAACTATAAATTTAAGCACTTAGGGTAGGCTAGATTCAAAGGTAGGCCTCCAATTTTTTGTGTCCAAACAAGACTTGAACCCCTCTTATTGGCACACTAAAAAGTGTTGAAAATGGAATATAATTGAGAAAGTGATGGCCCCCCAAAATAGAGGGGGTCAAGAATTCAAAAAAACAAATCACCCAACATTACAAAGGCCAATTCCCAAACACCCAAAACATTCCTTGTATGTTTTTTTTGCTATTAGAGTGTAAAAATGATTTATAGAACTTCAAGTGGCGTTTATATAGCACTTTAAATCGTTTAAAATGAATAAGAAATAAGGAAGTTATGAGGTTTGAAAGTTAGAGGGGTTAAAAGAGGGAAAAAATGGGAAAAAAACGTGTTTTGTAAATTGGAAAGCTTATTTCTCTTCTTTTTATTTTTTCATTACTCCTTTTCCTTTGCACTTCAAAGATGAATTCTAAAGCTTGAGGCAACATTCCCATAACGTTTTTAATCACTCAAAACGAAACACATATGATGAAGATAGGAATAATTGATGT